>ERZ651768.14-NODE-14-length-146478-cov-8.207143_pt1 | contig 146478 bp, 136 predicted proteins | sample MGYA00514754_ERZ651768 | MGnify/ENA metagenome assembly ERZ651768
AAGAACTAGATGCAAATTGTGGTCGTGGATGGCGCTCACTCTAATAATTGAATAGCATCCTCCAAGTGGTCAGCCATTAGGGATAGATATATCTGAGTAGTAGCCAAACTTTCATGCCCCAACAACTCTTGGACTTGCTTAATGTTTGCGCCTCGCTCCATTAGATTGGTCGCAAAGTAATGCCTCAGGCTATGAGCCTTAATTGGCACTCCAGCCTTATCACCCCACTCCTTAATCTTCATTCCAAGACTTACTGCCTTGAACCCAAATACCTTCTCATTTGCCTTCTTACCAGCACATAGTTCCAGCAGTTGGGACTTGAGGTTATCGCCCATTGGAATGGTTCGGTCTTTAGCCCCTTTGCCGTTCATTACGATGATTCTATTTGGCCCAAATGCGATATGGCTCACCAGAAGGTTTGCCAACTCCCCACGCCTCATACCAGTCTTAATGGCAGTCTCAATTAGTACTAGGTCTCTAAAGGCTGATTTCTTGTGGGACTTCTTATTCCTTATAGTGTCCTTCAGCTTTTCAACATCCTCGTGTAGCACTCGCTGGGGTAGGAGTTTGGGGCGCTTGAACTTGGTATCAAAGGACATTCCCATGTGATTGAGTAATCCTTTTAGCATGCCCCCATATCTGGCTCTGGAGTTCGCCCCAATGTTGTTGAAAGTACCAAGATATTGAAGTGCTGATTCTTGGTTGATTACTGGATATCTGGCAACAAGTGTTGCCAAGAACCTCTTGTTGGCTCCTATATACTTGTCTGAACAATTACGAACTTTGAGGGAATTTAGGTACGAATCTAGTGTTATCCGATTTGCAAGCAGGGGGTCAGGAGTTCGAGCCTCCTCAGCTCCACCACTATTAACTCCTACGCCTGAAAGGTTCCTATCACTACCCCCAACCCTTCTACTGTTTTGTTCTTTTTGTCACCATTAATGTGGAATTAATCAACTGGATACACCTCAGGAGGATGACGTGGATATAGATTTTGCTGTAGGAAAAGCCCAGATGGTCACAGGTCTAACTGGAGCCTTTTTCCTCGCAGTTCAATTAATATTGCAGTGGCGTGTCTTCGATATAGTGAATCAAGACCGGTATAGAAATTTATCTCTGCAATCATAGAAGATGATATGAATTGGGCTACAGCAATAAAAGGTTGGCTGCTTTTTGGCCTTACTGGGGCTGTAAGCACACTAGTATTTAAACTTACCCACGATGTGTTTACTTCCGATTCCGATTTTAGTCTGTGGGAATTTGCGATTTCTTTGATTATTGCTGGATCCGTTTCTTTGTTGATATCCAAATTGACCCACTCTAAAAGTGTTTTTTTGTTGATAGTGACTTACATGACATTACTTATTCCAGTGTTAGGAGCACTTTTTGGTTCCTCAGGTTCAGAACCATTATGGCAATTTGGGTTGTTGGGTTTATTTGGATCTTTGTTCTGGAGTGTACCGTTTTCTATTTGGACGGGTTGGAAATACCGGAAGGGCAAATAACGGAAAGGTAATCGATCGCTGACGAAATGTTAAAACATATGTTTTATACTCAACTGTGAACATATTTTCTTTTGGGGTCATCGACTAAAATGACGGAGCTAATTGATGACAGATAAATTTAGGAAGCTATTTTCATGACTGTAAAAGTACTTGCTGAATTCAATTGTGCTGATGGAAAGGCAGATAAATCCATTGAAATTTGTCAAAATATTTTTCCTGTGACAAGGGAATTTGATGGTTGTAGTCATATCGATATATCAGCTGCTCAGGAAGATCTAAATCGTCTTGTAATGACTTAAAATTGGGCATCGAAAGAACATCATCTGAAATTTTTGGAATATAGGACAAATGACGGGAATTTGGAGAAGCTCGTAGCTCTTCTGGCCTCTCCTCCAGAGATCACCTACTTTGATTTATCGGATGCATAGCCTCACCGGCTAGAGTACACTGGACTTTTCTTTAGGAGAGGTACCCTATGATACATTCGTTTGAACCTGATAAGTATTATCTTTCGATTGGCTCGCATTCTCCGGCTTTGAAAATAGATAGTGGGGATACGGTGAATACAAACACCGTAGATGCCGGTGGATTCGATAAAAATGGGGTATCTGTGGCAGGAAGAGGTAATCCTCAAACCGGGCCCATCTATGTGGAGGGGGCTTGCCCTGGGGATGTTTTAGCCGTTAGGTTAAATAATATTTGGCCCAATCGTGACCATGGTTTTTGTAGACCCAAAATAGCGTCTAATGTGCTGGAACCCGGTCATGATAGTGGGGTGACAGATTTAGACACATTCAATTTCCTTCTGGATTTTGATTCTAATACAGCGAAGATTGAAAATCCCTCTGAAGGCCTTAAAGAACTATCAGTTCCAATTAGCCCGATGATAGGCTGCTTTGGTGTGGCTCCTGATCGTGGCCAAGCCATTTCAACTGCTACTTCTGGTCCCCACGGCGGGAATATGGACTATAGAGGTTTTGAAAGTGGGGTCACTGCCTACTTTCCTGTTTTTGTTGATGGGGCGCTTTTCCATATCGGAGATGGCCATGCCTGGCAATCTGATGGGGAAATATTAGGAACTGGCATTGAGATTTCAATGGATGTGAGCTTTACTCTTACAGTGATTCCAAAGATAGAGATATTTTGGCCTAGGGGTCAGAACGAAGATTTTATTTTTACTGCCGGGAATGTGAGGCCATTAGACGAGGCTCTGCAACGTAGTACTTCAGAAATGTTGAGATGGCTTGTTAATGACTATGGGCTGTCTTGGCCAGACGCTAACATCATGTTGGGCATGTATGTTCAGTACGATGTTGGGAATGTCTTTGATCCTGCATACACTATGATTTGTAAAATTCCCAAGTCAGTTCTGCCAAGTGCGAACCCCGGCTCCCTAGTATCACAATCTGCATAGTTATAGTTATCCTGTCTAAGACCCTCTGAACCATTTGTGAAAACTGTCTAAACTAGCTTTGTCGCCCGCAACAGAGATTAGGTTACCTTCGTAGGCCTCATGGATATTTTTTCTGGCCGTAATCAGCAAGGCGAAATCCTGGTATGTGGTTTCAACTGTGGTGATAGTTTCAGTAGATTTTTCTGTAGGCCGATCAAATATGTGGAGTGAGCCCCGCCAGGTTTGAATTCTTAGTGCTTCACTGTCATCAAAACAAAAATCGATTGTGGTAGGGTCGATTTGTTGGAGGTCTGGAGTATACAGCCAGTTAGATATATCAGGCTCTTTCCATACCTCGCATAGTATTTTGGCCTCTGTATTTTGCATTTTGTATGAAGGATTTAGAGATGAAAATATGTCCCAAGAATGCACAACAAGTTCCAGCAGTTTCATTTTGAGCAATAAATATGGGGAAGATTTACCTGCAGGGTGGTACGCAGGAATATGCCAGTTATCTAAAGCAATGTTTTGAAAAACATTTATTAGATCCCATTCCATATTGGATAATGTATCGAGCAGTTGTTCTAATTTAGGAAAAGCTGTCTCCGATATCTGTATAGCCCGCGACGCAATCCCGTCTCCCATGCTTCGAGCATTGCCAGTTCCCGGGTTTGGCATACCTTCAGTTGGGTTTCCGTCTCCTTCTATGGCTCTAGATAAAGAATTCAAGAAAAATCCATCAACCGCCAAAGTGTGAGAGGAGACATCTTTTATGGCCCACTGATGACATTTACTAGGGATTTCCCACTCAGATGATTTAAGGTTTGATAGTTCGGTTATGAATTTATTTGAGGAATCGGCAACAATAGCAAGAAGTGTATTAGGGTCGTTAGGGGTTAACATTTTTCAGGTGGTGTCACTCTTTTCGCTAGATCGCCAGGTACGGCTTTTTCCATGACATTGAACATTTCCTCGGTGAAAAACGGAAGTCCTGTAGAGGCGTTAATGCCCCCGTCAACAGAAATTATTTCCCCATTTATAAAACTGGATGCATCCGAGGCGAGTAATAATAAAGCTCCTGCTAGCTCTTCCGGTTTGCCTATTCTTCCCATGGGGGAATTTGCGCTGAGGTGGTCAAGAAACATACCTTTCTTCACCCATGGCCCAGTCATTTCACTGGGGAACCATCCAGGCGCGATGGCATTTACTCGCACTCCTCGGTCTGCCCAATTGGCAGCCAAACTTTTTGTCAGGTTGGTGACTGCACCTTTAGTCGCTTGGTAGGCAGCCGGCATTCCCCGCATGCCATTAAGACCGGCAACAGAAGATAAATTTATTATTGAACCTCCTCTACCATCACTAAGCATTCGCCTCCCTGCTTCTTTGCAGCAGTACCACAACCCAATTAAGTTTACTTTGACGGTTTGCTCAAACATAGCATCGGTAATGTTTTCTGGAACTGATCCAGCCTCAGCTATCTGTCCGGCGTTATTTACCAAAATGTCTACTCTTCCGAATTTCTCTTCAGCCTTTGTGAACATATTTGCTACCTGGGCTGATTCTGTCACATCGCATTGGGCTACCATCGAGGAGAAATTTTCAGAGTCTAATGACTCTTTAAGTCTGTTTAGGTTTTCCACTCTTCTGGCAGAAAGCACTACATTGGCACCCCTCTCAGCGAGTACCTGGGCAAAGGTGACCCCTAGACCTGAAGAAGCACCTGTTATTACGGCGGTTTTATCCTTAACACTGAAGATTGGATCATGAGAAAGCATATTAATTCCTGATAACTGAATTAAATAGTCACATATTCAATAATTACACCATAGATTTTATCAGTTGATTTAGTGCCTAGAGAGGGTAATACATTAGACATAAAACTATTTCGATAAAAATTTAACTTCAGTGGGTTTCGGTGCAAGGGGTATTTAACTTTGTGATAGTCTTCCTTAATATCTTGTTAGCTAGCCTCAAATAGTTGTTGGTGTACCAATGAGTGACACTCTAATATGGACATTTATAGGATTTCTCAGCGGGTCGGTGCCATGGTCCCTAATTTGTGTTAGAACTCTTTCAGGTAAGGATATTAGAAGAGTAGGGGATGGAAATCCAGGTGCCGTCAACGCATGGGTATCATCGGGACGGATGGTCGGTTCTTTATCCACGCTACTAGATGTATTCAAAGCAGCAATACCCCTATGGATATTCACCAACCAATTTTCAGGCACCCCGTACTCTGAGTATTTTTTGTCGGTGACAGTGGTTGCTATATCGCCAATAATAGGACACGCTTACTCCCCTTTCTTGCGGTTTAGAGGAGGAAAAGCTCTCGCTCCAACCTGGGGTTCGTGGATTGCCCTTACTTCTGGTATGGCGTTTCCTGTGGGTATCCTCATTCTGGGGTTAATGCACTTGGTGCAAAGAAATCACGCAATAACCGCGACGACTTGTCTGATCGGGTTCGTAGTTATTTTCAGTATAATTGGCACTCAGGAACTACTGATTTTTGGGATATTGAATTTGCTGTTGGTGATGTTTAAGCATAGATCCGAATATCAACATGGGATAGCTTTTAGAGGCTGGGTAAGGATATAAGGTGAATGGAGTTTAACACCCTAATAATATTTACTACAGGATTTTTTGCCTTCATTTCTTTTCTTATCACGATATGGAATTGGAAATACCTGGATAGACCCAGATTACGTCTTAGTGATGAGCTCTTCGGTGATATTGATGTGTCGATAACGGTATTGATACCGGCAAGAAATGAAGGCAAAAATATCCGAGAAGTTCTTACTGCTTTAACCTACCAAACTTATACTAATTATGACGTCATTGTCTTAAATGATGAATCTGAAGACGATACTGCTGAAGTAGTCAGTCAATTTATTGAATCAGACCTTGAAATTCAATTGATTGATGGAGAATCAATCCCACAAGGCTGGTTAGGGAAGCACTGGGCTTGTCATCAATTGGCGTTAAAAGCCAATGGTGACTATATGTTATTTATCGATGCAGATACTGTTTTACACAAAAACACAATCAAGGCAGCCGTTAATGAAGCGATAGCTGGGAAATCCGATTTATTGACAATGATCCCCGCCAGATGCGCAAATAATTTTATTGAAAGAACCCTTTACGGTTTTATTGATTGGGCAATTTATGGTTGGTTGCCTTTGCAGTTGGCGCACTTGTCGAAAAACTCATATCTTTCAGTGAGCTACGGGCAGTTTATGTTATTCAAGCGAGGATCTTATATTTTGAGTGGAGGCCATAGGGAAATAAAAGACATCGCCGTTGATGACATGGGACTCGGGCGATTAATAAAAAGTTCTGGTCTGCAGTGGACCTTGAAGGATGGAACCGGTATGGTTACTTCCCTGCCATACAATGATATGTTGGAGACTGTGAAAGGCATCTCTCGAAGTTTGGCTCCTGCGCTAAATTATCGTATCAGTTTGATTTTATTGATATCACTATTCCTAATGGGATTATTTTTCGCACCGGTTTTTAATTTATATTTCTATGTTATCAATGGGGATCAGTTCGAATTCCTAGAGATCCTATCTTTGGTAACAATATTTCTTCTGCTTGGATCATATCTTTTGTGTTGCAAGAAATTTTCTCATAGTCTTCTTGTTGTTCTGTTTATTCATTTCACTGTCATATTAATGATATTTATTGCATATCATTCATTATTATCAAATTTGTTTAGGCGTGCGACTTGGAAAGATAGAAATATGGTGATCAAAAAGGTAAAATTTTAGAATTTTTAACATAACGTTCTCAAAATATGATGATATTGCCATGTATATTTAAGGATATTTATGTATGGTAATTTTCGATATGTCTAATATGGAAAAATATCACCACATGATTGGCAGATACAAAACAGCATTTCAGTTTTGCTGTGCCGCTGACAACTGTTACCTAGATGCAGTAGTAAGAAGCTATCTTCAGACGAAAGGGGAACTCGGCCAATCGAACTATAACGTCGAGGGCTTCGGACAGTAAGCTAATCCAACTCACCTCTGTAGGCTTTGTATGCCATATCCACTACCTGAGGAATTCTGTCCTGATTGGCAAAAACTGAGAATTTTCCAACATTAACATCTTTGGCTGCCTGCTCTTCACTCTTTCCATCATCAAAAGCTGCTCTTATTTCGTTATGCAACAATTTCAAAAGGTCTTTGGCTTCTCCAAATTCCTCTTTTCCTCCGACTGGGCCATGTCCAGGAACAAAAGTGTTAGCCTCAACAGTTTCCACCTTGTCTAGTACATCCACCCATTTAGAAATATGGCCGTCCGGGAACGCAGGGATAGTTTTGTTTACAGCTAGGTCCCCTACAAACAAAACTTTTTCTTCGGGTAAATATAATAAAATATCACTGTCCGAATGTGCCCGACCGTGGTAGGACATCCTTATTTCTCGATTCCCTAACCAAATAGACATTTCATCTTTGAATGTGACATCAGGGAGTGTTTTGTTAATGCGTTCCAACTCTGGTCTCAGTGCCTCTCTTGCCCAATATCTAGACAAATTAGCATCCCATTTTGTATCGAGCTCAATTCTACAATTTTCATGTCCCAGGATTGGAGCTGGTAGAAAATATTGGTTACCATAAACGTGGTCTCCATGAAAATGTGTGTTGACAACAAATCTGATCGGTTTAGAAGTAACATCTTTCACGACAGTCAAAAGTTTAGACGCCAATGTGGGTGTCATTAAGGTGTCTATCAGTATTACACCGTCATCGCCGACGATGAATCCAGCATTGGTTGCACAGTTTTCGTTTATCCATGCGTACACCCCATCTGCTACCTCTATTACACCTGATTCGTAGTCCATACCATCTCCCTAAATTATCGTTCCTTGATCTTGGAAATTTGCAATATCTTCCCACGTATACCCGAGCGTTTCAGTCAATATTTCTTCAGTATGTTGTCCTAACTCAGGAGCAGGCAATTTGGTTTCTATTGGAGTCTCACTATATTGAAACGGAGTCTGAAGGTATTTTACAGGACCCAGAGCTGGATGTTCAAAATCTATGATGTAGTTGTTCTGTACAACTTGAGGGTCGTCCGGAAGATCCCAAATTGACTGCACTTTTTCCCATATGATGCCTTCGGATGAGTCCATTCTTTCAATCCAGTATGCTCTCGGTTTGGTGATGAACACATCATCTAGTTTTCCAATCAGTTCCACCCTATTTTCAGTTCTAACTCCCATATTGCTGTATCGTTCGTCTTCGTTCAAATCGGGTCTCTCAATTGCATCACAGAATGATGGCCAGTATCTATCACTCTGGTTCATTGCAAATGCGATCCAGTGGTCATCAGCGCATTTGTAACAGTTCCAAAGGGGATTTCTAGCACTCTTTCGTTCCTGGCCTCCTGGTTGGTTCCCTGTTAGCAATGCCATCCCATAACGGTTGCCACCCAACCACATCATGCTTCCAAGATGAGATACATCAACTTTTTGCCCTTTACCTGTCTCTTTTTGATTAACTAACGCACCCAAAATTCCATTACATAACATGATTCCAGAAATTTGGTCAGCGATACTTTGCAAGTTATAGGGGTTACCATCGTTTGGACCGGCCCACCACAAGGAACCGGATCTGGCTTCACCGGTATAAGCGAATGCTGGTTTGCCCGAGTCTGGCCCGTTGGGACCATATCCGGTGGCTGCGCCATATATTAACTTGGGGTTGATTTTAATTAGATCGTCGTAACCCAATCCTAATCTTTCAGCTACTCCTTTTCTAAAGTTCTGAACAAATATGTCTGATTCTCCTACCAGTTTCCTCATAATCTCTTGGCCAGATGGACTTTTTAGATCTAGGGAAAGACTTTTCTTTTGCCGGTTTAGAGATTCGAAATATGCATTCAAGCCCCCGGGGAGAGAAGAGGAGGATCCACTGACTGTGTGAAATTGTCGTGCATGGTCACCGTCAAGAGATTCGACTTTAATAACCTCCGCACCTAGATCCCCTAACATCATGGAACATACTGGCCCGAACTGCCACATTGTCCAATCTATTACGCGGGTTCCTGATAAAGGGCCGTGAGGTTTGTTTGAAATTGCCATATCCATTTGTACCTATATCTATTCGGAGTTGGAATACTTCAGCAGAGGGATGCCCGACGGAGTCTATTTGGTATGTGTTTGGCAGTCAAATTTTTCTTTCAAAAGGAGCAGAAAAAATTAACATTTTCCATTAAAATGTTCCATATAGTTGGAGGAATTAATGGCTAAATCGGTTTTAACGGTTATTGGGGAAAATATTCATACCACCCGTGTTTTGCGCACCAACGGTAAAAGAGTGATTAGAAATGAAAATGGAGATGAATTTGTCGTTTATAAAAACATAGATGACATTACTTCTTTAATGCCGATACCTGATTTTTTCAAAGACACCCAAATTTACAAGCAAGGAAGCGTTAAGCATTTCATGATAGCTGTAACTCTTGGTATGTCTGACTTAACTGAAGATAGAATTCATGGGGAGAACTACATCTCGGCAGAAATTAAACGTCAGGAAGATAAGGGCAGTAATTTTCTAGATTTAAATGTCGACGAGATCTCTTATAAAATTGATATTCAAAAAAAAGCGATGGCATGGTTAATAAATCATTATTCCTCAGTGGCAAAATTACCGCCATGCATAGATTCGTCTAGCGTTGAAATAATTCAGCATGGCTTAGAGCATTACCGGAGTGTTGGGTCACCGCAAGGTCCTCCCATGATAAATTCAGCTTCATTGGAAAGGATTTCAGTTTTGGATCTTGTTACTGAGAATAATGCGGCAGCGATTGTAACTGCGAGTGGGGTCGATTCTATGCCCAGTGAAATTTCTGACCGCATGTCTAATGTATCCCAAATAATAAAACAATGTTTGGACAGAAAAATCCCACTATCGCAAATTTACGTTGACGCTCTGGTATTCCCTATATCCGTAGATCAGAACTTCGGGAATCATTACCTTAAATCAGTTGTCCAAATTCGCGAACGATTTGGCGAAGAAATTCATATAACTGGAGGGTTGAGTAACGTCTCTTTTGGACTTCCCTTAAGGAAATTAATCAATGACACATTCATAAGACTTTCAATTGAGTCAGGGGTGGATTCAGCTATATTGAATCCTGTAGAAAGTGATGTAGAAAGAATATTCGCCCTAGATATGGAATCTGAACGGGTACAAACCACAATCAATATGCTTTTAGGCAAAGATGAATATTGCACGGATTTTCTCAGCAAGTATAGAGCGGGTAAACTCACGAAGATTTAGTGTTGGTTCAAGTCGTTTTTGTGTACATGCATATAAAAGCATATATGGCTTTTGACATGCGCAGAGCGCTTGGTATACTCATGCCAATAAAAAAACTCACATTTCCAGAAGACACACTGAGATTGGGGGAGGCAGGAATATGACAACAGTTCGTTCTAGGCAAGAGGCATTGTTAATGGCTCACCTTCTGAGAAGGGCTGGGTTTGGAGCAACTCCATATGAGATGGACCGGGCTCTTAGTATGGGATATCAAGCCGTTCTTGATGATTTGTTGAACCCCGATCATCCAGATGTCATACCAGATGATTTGATAAGGAGATACCACGTCGACCAGTCTGACTTGCGCAGCGGCGGAGGCGCGCATTGGGTATATAGGTTAGTTATGACTGATACTCCATTACGAGAAAAAATTTGTCTTTTTTGGCATAGAGTGTTTGCCACTGGCACCACCAAACTTATTCAAAACAGGGTCGTTACAAATCAGATAGATATGTTCAGAGAACATGGAATGGGTCGGTTTGATGATCTGCTTGTAGAACTGTCTAGAGACCCGGCAATGATTATGTGGTTGGACAATCAGGACAACCACGGGTCGAACATTAATGAAAACTATGGTAGGGAAATTTTAGAATTATTCTCAATGGGAGTTGGTAACTACTCTGAAGATGATATAAAAGAGACTGCGAGGGCCTTCACAGGTTGGAGGGTCGTTAACCCAGATTATATGTCCATCAGAATGCGAAATAATACAGCCAGACCCTACGGCTACATGTCCTGGCAATTTGAGTACGATGACGATGATCATGACGACGGAGAAAAGATAATTTTGGGTCAAAAAGGAAAATGGAACGGGGAAGATGCTGTCAGGATAATTTGCGAACAGGATGCGACTGCTAGGTTTGTTGCCCGGCATTTATATCATTTTTTCGTTGCCGATGAATTACCTGTGCCCCAGTGGCCACATGAAGGGCCAAAAGATCCGGAAGCTATCGATATTTTGTGTAGATCTTATTTTGAAAATGACCATAATATTGGGGCAATGCTCAGAACCTTATTTGAATCTGATTTTTTCAAAGATGCTGGGTCACGATACGCTCGAATAAAGAGCCCCGCAGAGATGGTCATAGGTACCATGCGTTTGGCAGGTCCGATTGATCTTCCCTCAGAGGAAACTTACATGGCTGATGCCGCATGCGCCAACATGGGCCAGGCATTGATGCGTCCACCAAGTGTGGAGGGATGGCAAGGGGGAACTGAATGGATCAATACGGGTGCCTATGTTGAAAGAGTCAATTTTTCGGGGCGTATCCTGAATGATCCTGACAAGCAAGGAGTACGCGACATCATAGATCGAATAAAGGGCTTGTCCGATCAGCCCACCATAACATCAGATGAACTGGTTGATAATTGTCTAGAAGTTTTAGGACCTTTGGAGGTACTAGATACAACTCGCCATGGCCTAAAAAACTACGCTTCAAAATTTGGTGATTTGAGATGGTCAGATAAGTCTCTAAGTAGTGAATTTGATCGTGCGGCTGTTGCTATTATTCAACTCGTTGTATCAAGTCAAGAATATCAAACTATTTAAAGTATTGAGAGGAAAAGTATGACTACAACTACCTTTGGATTGAAATATGTGACTAATGTTGGATTCGCTGCCGACTTCGGAGGCAGAGGTTTTCAACTGCCTTCATCAATGGCGATAAGAGCCGATGGGGTCATATTTGTTGTCAGTCGAGGAAAATCCTCTACTAAAAACTCCAATGGTATACAGATGGTCACTAAGGACCACGATTTCCTAGGCCAGATCGGTACTTATGGAGCCGGCCTCGGAGGAATGATGTGGCCAACTTCTGTGGTTCTGGATGGTGACGAAAATCTGTATCTTGCAGACGAATATTTTAATAAAGTGACTAAATATGATCGTGAAGGTAACCCAATCACAGAATGGGGAACTAAAGGTTCCGGTGACGGACAATTTAATCAACCAAGTGGGTTGTTGATACAGGATCAACTGATATATTTGGTTGATTCAAGAAACAACAGAATTCAAATGTACAGCTTGGATGGAGAATTCCAAGGTCAGTGGGGCTCAGGAGGTGATGGGGAAGGAGAATTTAATTTACCCTGGGGTATATCTGACGACTCTGAGGGTAATATTTATATCGCTGATTGGCGTAACGACCGAATTCAAAAATTCGATTCAAATGGGAATTACATATCCGCTATTGGGGGCGGGAAGACCTCTGTTCTAGATCGACCTTCTGATGTTGCCGTGGACCCAGATGGGAATATTTATGTCACAGATTGGGGCAGTCAGCGTCTATTGGTTTTAGACCAATCGGGCAGCATTTTGGAAACTAAAAGAGGTGAAGCTGATTTGAATCCGTGGTCAGTGGAATATTTGTCGTCACAGGACGATGAAAGAAAAGCGAGGGAATCATTTGTTCCGGTCTACCAAGCCGATACCGAGGATCCTTCGGAGGTGTCTGCCAGAATGGAACCCTACTTCTGGGATCCTGTTGCAGTAGAGCTGGATCAAGATGGAACCGTATATGTACTTGAGACAGGTAGACATCGGTTTCAGGTATTTGAGCGATTCTAGATCGCACAGAATTCGAAATAAATGATGGATAGATTACCAGTATAGGTTAAGTGGACAGACGGAGAGGACCTTGACAACCACGAAAAGTAAGGCTGACATAGGTTTGGTAGCGCATTTATTAAGAAGGGCTGGATTTGGAGCTACTCCAAATGAAATGGACAGTTTCATTGAAATGGATTACGACGAAATAGTTGATCATCTTATCAATTTCGATCTTCCTGACTACATCCCACAAGATTTCATTTCTAGATTTCATAAGGATCAGTCTGACCTGAGAATAGCAGATGGTGCGAGAGCCCATTGGATATATCGTATGGTGATGACTAAGACTCCTTTGCGAGAGAAAATGTGTCTGTTCTGGCACAGAATTTTTGCCACGGCTGCAACAAAGTTGATTCAAAATAGAGTGGTTGTCAATCAAATTGACATGTTTAGAGAAAAGGGATTCGGAAGATTTGATGATCTTTTATTAAGTTTGTCGAGGGATCCAGCTATGATCATGTGGCTCGACAACCAAGATAATCACGGGTCAAACATTAATGAGAATTATGGCAGGGAAATTCTCGAGTTATTTTCTATGGGGGTAGGCAATTATAGTGAGGACGATATTAAAGACACTGCAAGAGCATTCACTGGATGGAGTGTCGTCAACCCAGAATATATGTCGATTAAGATGCGTAATAATACTGTTCGTCCTTATGGGTATATTTCATGGCAATATGAATACGATGCTAAAGACCATGACAATGGTGTGAAAACTATTTTAGGAGAGACAGGTAATTGGAACGGAGAGGATGCGATTCGTATTATATGCGAACAAAAAGCCACTGCGGAGTATATCGCGCGTCACATGTATCATTTTTTTGTAGCCGATGAAGTTCCTGTACCACAATGGCCGCATCAATCACCGAGGGACGCAGAAGCAATCAGCCTTATGGTGGAGTCGTATTTCCAAAACGGTCATAGTATTAAATCTATGATGGGAACGATGCTTAAAGCTGATTTTTTTAAGGAGGAGTCGGCAAGATATGCAAGAATAAAAAGCCCGGCGGAAATGGTGGTAGGTACCATGCGGTTGGCAGGTCCAATTGAACTTCCTTCGGACGAAACCTATTATGCCCAGGCTGTTTGTTCCAATATGGGCCAGGCATTATTGGGGCCACCCAGTGTTGAAGGATGGCAGGGTGGGAATGAGTGGATCAACACTGGGACCTATGTTGAGCGGGTTAATTTCGCCACTAAGATACTTGATAATTCGGACAAAGAAGGAGTAAGGAACATAATTGACCGAATAAAAACGATTAATAATACAGGGAATATGACTTCTGACGACTTAGTGTCAGGATGCCTTGAAATTTTGGGACCAATAAATGTTTCCACAATGACAGAGAAAAGATTAAAAGAATTCGCTTCCAAATATGGAGAGTTAACTTGGTCGGATGAAGTTTCATTCAATCGGTTTGACATGGCGGCTCTTTCGGTGATCCAACTCATTGTCTGCACTCAGGAGTATCAAACTGCATAATCTTATGAAGGGGGGGTGAATACTAAATGGTAGCGACGAAATTTGGGCTTAAATATAGCTCCAACGTAGGGTTTGCGACCGACCAAGGAGGTCGAGGATTTCAATTGCCTGCCCACATGGCAATTAGGTCTGACCAAAGAATCTTTGTGGCAAGTAGAGGAAGAGGCCCAACCGTCGGGGTACAGATGGTAACGAGAGATTTGGAGTTTTTCGGTAAGATTGGCTCCCAAGGCAAGGATATTGGCCAAATGATGGAACCAAGTGCCATAGCCTTTGATTCCAATGAGAATTTGTATGTTTCAGACGAAAAATTGGATAGGATAACCTGCTTTGATAGGGAAGGAGAGCTCATTGGATCGTGGGGAGTATCGGGAGAAGGGCCAGGCGAAATGCGTAGGCCGACAGGGCTTTTGATCTTGGATGAAGTGGTTTATGTAACTGATGCAATGAATCATAGGATTCAGCGTTACCATACTGATGGAAGATTTATAGATCAATTGAACACAACGAAAAACACAGAATCACAGTTGCGTTACCCTTGGGGAATAGCTAGTGGTGTTAATAATGATATATACGTGGCTGACTGGGGTAACAACAGGATTGTTAGGTTTAATGAAAAAGGGGATTTTGTGTCAGAGCTATTGAAAGGCACAGATGCTGATATGCCATTGAATAGGCCTGCGGATGTCGCGGTGGATAATGAAGGTAACGTATACGTGGCTGATTGGGGTAATCAGCGACTTCAAGTTTTTGACGAGAAGTATAATTTTTTATATACGAATAGAGGAGAGGCGGATCTGAATCGATGGGCACTGGAATATTTTGAATCTCAACAGGATGAGAAACGAGCACGTTCAAGTTATGTACCTGTTTATAAAACCGATACCAATGACGTCAGAGAAATTTCTGCAAGGATCGAACCATATTTCTGGGACCCATGTTCAGTTATGGTAGACAGGGATGGACGGGCCTATGTTCTTGAAACTTGTAGGCATCGATTTCAAATTTTCGAAAGAATTTAATAGAATGATCGGCATATAGGAAAGAGGAGAACAATATGGGTGATAAAAAAATAGTCGTTGTCCAGTTATCTGGAGGTAACGATTATCTTAATTGTGTGATTCCATATGACAATCCACATTATGTGGATAATCGTCCCAACGTTCGCATAACAGAGGATAGGGTGATACCAATAGGAGATGGCTTAGGCTTTAATCCGGTTATGAGCCCTATCAAGGATTTGTATGATCAAGGTAAAGTTGCTGTGATTCACGGGGTGGGATATCCCGAGCCAAACAGATCTCATTTTAGATCTATGGATATTTGGCACACTGCAGAACCAACCAAAGTTGGTAATGAAGGCTGGTTAGGGAATGCTATAAACCAAATGTATCCAAAGCATGACAATGTGGTGGCAGCTGTTAATTTCGGTGCCGGACTACCCCGGGCACTGGTATCCCATGGAGCTCCTGTGGCATCGGTGACGGATTTAAACACTTATGGCCTTATGAACCATGTCAGTGAGCTAGACCAACGAAATGAGGCCCTTCAGGCATTTAAAGACATGTACTCGCAAGCAATAGGGAGTGGCCCTGTTATGGACTACCTAAGCCAGACGGGCCTTGATGCTTTGAAAGGTGCAGAGATAATAGGTGGTGTGACCGATAAGTACTCCTCAGATGTTGAATACGCTGAAAACTCGTTCGCAAAAGCAATGAAAGGAGCAGCCCAAGTTTTACAGGCTGATATTGGCACTAGGATTTGCTATACCCAACATGGTAGCTTTGACGCCCACACGAACGGGATTGCCCTACAAGAAGGTTTACTGACCGATGTGTCTGGTGGAATATACGATTTCTACGACGATATGAAGAGGGCAAATAAAAGTGACGATGTAATTATGTTTGTCTTCACAGAATTTGGGAGAAGGGTCAAAGACAACGGCAATGGAACAGATCACGGGTCTGGAGGTGTTGCATTTGTCATTGGGGATCAGGTTGACGGGGGACAGTACAGTGAATACCCTTCCCTAGCAGCTGACCAGCTGCTGGAAGGTGATTTGAGGTTCAATTTGGACTTCCGGAGTGTATATACAGAGATCTTAGAAGATTGGTTGGAAATTGATGCTAGGTCAGTCGTTAAAGGCGAATATGAGAAGGTCGGATTTCTAAAAAATTAGACAACCAAACGTCAGATAAAAAGTCCGCAGGTTAATAAATGAATCTGCGGGCTTTTTGCTATAGAGCTCTTTCTTCTATCCAGTCAAGACTCACTTCTATTCCAAACCCAGGTGCGTCAGAGGGTTTTACTCGACCGTTTTTAATAACTGGTGTTCCCGGTAATGAGACCATTTCCTCTAATGGAACTCCGGGAGGTGATACTCCTTCTGACCTTTCACCCCACGGAATTACAGGCATTGAATATGCTAAATGCTGACCATATGGATAATTCATGCCCGCATGTCCTATGACCGTTAGTCCATGGGCTTCAGCTATGTGGCATATTCGTACACTTGCTGTGATACCTCCAACCCATTGCACATCTGGTTGAAGTATATCGACTAACCCTCTGCCAGCGGCGTCGGCGAAAGGATGAATTGTGTACCAGTGCTCTCCAGTAGCTAAAATCTGACCGGGGACTCTTTGCCTTAATTTGGAATAACTGTCCATATCTTCTGGAAGCATATAGTCCTCCAGCCATTTGATATTGTATGGCTTGAGTGCTTCTGACACACGCACTGCATACTCGATGTTGGAAGACATCCAAGAATCGACAGCCAATTCAATATCTGGGCCTATCTGTTCTCTAGTATTTGCGACTATTTCCACATTTTTGTTTAGTCCGGCAAGGCCTTCATCAGGTCCGTGTCTGAGAAATACCTTGACGGCTTTGAAACCTAATTCGAGGAACCAATCCATATAGTCACTGGTTTTGTACCTCAACATGGTGTTTGAGGCATAGCAAAATATATCGTCTTTTACTGGTCCCCCTAGAAGTTCATAAACAGGCTTTTCTAAAAGTTTCCCCTTGAGGTCCCATATAGCATTGTCTAATGCACTAATCGCGTAACTTGCTACTCCTGCAGTCCCATATGGTGAAGAGGATCTACGCATCATGTCCCATAATTTTTCAGTAGCCATTGGGTTTTGGCCTACCAAAAGCTCAGAAAAATGATCATTTATTATAGAAACCACAGGTCCAGAGTGTATTGTAGTTCCTAGTCCCCAAGTTCCGTCTTCAGCTGTTACAACACATGCGACACGATTCCAGTTTGTACTTGACCTGTATTTTATGTCGTATTTGTATCGATCCATGGGGTTTACAAAATAGCCTCCATTTGCATCAAGCTCCACTCTCGGCTGTGTTTTGGGATTGGGGCTTAGATTTACTGCTATTGCTTTAATACTTTTGATTTTCACTGCGATTATTCTCCTAGAATGCAAGATTTGCGACTTTCTTTATTAGGAAAATCCGATTGCAAAGCTTTTTATTTCCCTTTTATCACTTCTGATGAAATTAGTTCTTTAATTTTTTGTTCATCCATTCCCAAAACATTCTTCATCACCTCTGTTGTATGTTCTCCTAATAAAGGAGGATGACTGGTTGGCTGGGCGGGCGTTCGGCTTAAATGTTGAAGAGCGCTTCCCAGCAAATCAATTTTTCCGAGACTAGGGTGTTCTACTTGCCATAGTGAATTTCGAGCCTTGGCTTGAGGATCCCTAAAGACTTCGTCCAGGGTGTTTATCGATGTAACTGTTAAACCTGCTTCTTGTAACGCAGATATCCAGTGTGATTTGGGCTTTTCCTTAAATTGGGTATTTAATAAACTCTCAAGTTCTTTTCGGTTTTTGACGCGGTCAGCGTTACTTAAAAACCTCGTATCCTCCGCTAGCTCTGGTTTTCCGACTGTTTCACACATTCGCCTAAATTGGTTGTCATTATTGGCAGCGGTCATGAAATTGCCATCTGATGCCGTGAAATCTTGGTATGGAGCAACTTGTGGGTGCGCATTCCCGATCCGCCCAGGCGCCTCTCCAGTAGCTAGATAGCTTTGAGCTATATTGGCCATACACGCAATTCCAACGTCAAACAACGAGACATCCACATGCTGACCCTTACCACTCAATGACCGCTCATGTAGGGCCGATAGTATTCCAATGGTAGATGTGAGACCGGTCATTATGTCGACCCATGCAGCTCCAACTTTAGTAGGGCCGCCGTCAGTTTCTCCGGTGACACTCATCACCCCAGTCATTGCCTGTAATGCTGCATCATATCCAGGTTCAGGTGCCCTGGGACCTGTCTGACCGAATCCTGTAACTGACGCATAGATTATTTGAGGATTTAAATTAGAAATAGATTCGTAGTCAAGACCAAATCGAGCTAAGTTACCTACCTTGAAATTTTCTACAAAAACATCGGCTTTTTCGGCCAAATCTTTGATAATTTTCTGACCTTTTTCATCTCTAAGGTTAACTATAATGCTTTTCTTTCCCCGGTTTGCAGACAAGTAATACGCGCTTTCCTCCCCCATAAAAGGGGGTCCCCATCCTCGCGTATCATCTCCCCATGGAGATTCGACTTTCCAGACCTCGGCTCCAAGGTCGGCCAGTATTTGGGTTCCAAAGGGTCCAGCAAGTATTCTCGACAAATCTAAGACTTTTAAATCTTTTAAGGCACTCATAGTATCTCCATTATTTTGAAATAATAATGAATGTTAATAGTTTGTTATAACCTCTACAACTATGCGGGCATCGCCAGCTTAAATCAGAATACTTTTAACGCGATATAAGACTTTCAGATTGACTAATATTAATTTACCTTCTAGGTTCCCAGGAAAAAAATTTTAAAGATATAATAAGGCCTATTGCCAGCCAGGCGGATAATATCAGGTAATTTTCTGGGTCGTTTAGAGAACCTGATGAGAATGGACTATAAGCTTCCTGTAGTGATAGTGAAAATGGTCTTACTGGGAACACCTGGGCGATTGAGTTTAACCAATTTGGCGCACTGTCCATTGGTATAAAAACATCAGATATGAACATCAAAGGTATTATAGACCCGTTGACCATAGGTGCTGCAGCGTCAGAATTAGGTATGACACTTGTGAAGGCTATTCCCAGACTCGTAAATGCCGCAGCCCCGAGGATCATTGTAAAAAAAAATGCGGCTATAGAGTTGGATGGTAGACCGACATCAAATGCGAAAAATGCTATTAGAGCAATGATCACAGCCAAAGCAAATGACACTATAGTGTTGTGGGTTATCTTAGCGAGTAGGAATATTACTAACGGTAGTGGCGTTCCTTTGTAACGCTTTAGAACCCCAATATCCCTATTGATAGTCAAGGTCATCGCAATTCCTGTATAGGAAGAACCTATTACAGAGAATGCAGTTATCATGGGTATGTATTTGGTGGCCCTGGACACGGTACCCCCGTCTATTTCTACAAAGTCATTGCCAAAAATTCTAAGCATGAACAGAAAAAGAAGGGGAAAAGCCAACGTAAAAAAAGCCGCCGCTGGGTTTCTCCGATATGATTTGCTTTCGTAAACTATTTGTTTCATAAAGAGAGGGATATGTTTTTTTAAATTCATTTAAGAATTCCTAAATATATTTCCTCAAGGGTTTGGCGAGATACTTCCAAATTTTTGAGTTCAATCCCCTCAGAAATCGCCCAGCCTGTTAAATCTGCTAATACAGCTGTTGGACTTTCAGTGTTTATTAGAACCATCCCTTCCGATATTTTAGAAATTTCTTGTATGTCAGCCGGTAATTTGGTTGGTGATTCATCAAATTTGAAGGTGATGGATGTTTGATTGTTTGAAATTTTGAGGTCGGATAAGGATCCTTGAGACACTAATTTCCCATGATTCATAAGTGCAACTGTGTCGGCAAGATATTCTGCTTCTTCCATGTAATGAGTTGTGAGTACGACGGTAGTACCGTCGGTTTTCAAATTTTTAATCATGTCCCAGAAAGCACGTCGGGCTGAAGGGTCAAACCCTGTAGTAGGCTCATCTAAAAATAAAAGATCAGGATTGCCGCACAGACCGATTGCTACGTCCAAACGCCGCTTTTGCCCCCCCGAAAGTTTCTTGACTCTTTTGTCTTTATCTTCCCTTAATCCGGTCATTTCCAGAAGTTCTGAAATTGATCTAGGAGATTCATAAAAATTTGTGAACTGTTCCAGAATTTCAACAGCGGTCAGATATTGTTCTATACCCGTTTCTTGTAAAACTATCCCGACTCTCGAACGAAACTCGGTAGAGTTCTCTGATGGATCCATTCCCAAGACTTTGACCTGCCCAGAGGTTTTGGATCTGTGCCCTTCAAGTATTTCAACTGTTGTAGTTTTACCGGCTCCATTTGGTCCAAGCAGTGCAAATATCTCGCCCTTACGAACTCTGAGAGAGACATTATTAACAGCTTGAAAATCGCCGTACTTTTTTGTTAATTGATTTGTATCTATTGCTAACAAATGAATTTGGCTACCGGGTTCATGAAGTGGATAAGTTCATTCAATTGTATAATCCATGCGGTAATCAGAGAAGTGTTTGGAATCGGAGTTTTTTATGACTTATACAGACCTAAAGCTTGATCAAGATGGAGAGGTTCTGAAGATAACTGTTGATCGTCCTGAGGTGTTGAATGCCCAAAGTAGGATTATGCGTGAAGAGCTAGATGATGCCTTCGACGAAGCAGCAACTGACGAATCAGTGAAGGTCGTAATTATTGCAGGGGCAGGAGCCAATTTCTCTGCCGGGCATGATTTAGGAAGCCCACAGGAAATGGCCGATAGGGAAAAACGCCCTTACCCTCCTGGCACCGCTGGGGAATATGAAAGGAGTTGGCAGCAGAATGTGGCTAATACCTTTCGGTGGAGAGATTTCCCCAAACCCACCATAGCTCAAGTTCAAGGTGTGTGCATAATGGGGGGGATAATTTTGGCTTCTTCTTGCGATCTAATTGTTGCTTCGCAAGATGCTCGATTTAGTGATCGCACCGTTAGGTGGGGCGGCCCCCACGTGCAATATCTAGGCCTTCCTTATGAAATTGGTATCCGGAAGGCAAAAGAGTATCTTTTCACAGGAGATTGGATGACAGCCTTGGAAGCCGAAAAATTAGGACTTGTTAATAAAGTCGTGCCTCTTGACCAGTTAGAAGAGGAAACAATGAATTTAGCTCAAAGAATAGCTTTGCAAGATGCGTTTGCCTTGAGGTTGTCAAAGGCTTCATTGAATCAGGTACAGGATCAAATGGGCTATCGAAATAGCATCATGTCAGGATTCCACAACCATGCATTAGGGTTGTCATATAGACGAGAAATTTATGACGGTGAAAGAGTGACCTCAATTGATCGAGCAAGAGAACGTGATAAAAAGTTTGGTGATTGATTCGTATGGCTCCTTTTTCTAATCTGAAGGTGTTGGATTTGTCTGCAGATTTTGCGGGAAGCTATTGTAGCCGTCTTCTTGGTGATTTCGGTGCCTCAGTAAAAAAAATTGTTATTGAGAATCGAGAAGATCGATCATCATCATATGGACCATTCATAAATGATGACCGGGTTCCCACATCAAGTGCCATGTTCCACTACATGAATTACAACAAACAGGTTGTATCAATTTCTAGCCAATCGGACGTCATTCGAGAATTAGCCTTGTCGGCAGATTTATTAATCGAGGATTTTTCAAACAAGGAAATACGGACGTTTGGGCTGAATTTTGCAAATATACGTGAATTAAACCCAGCAATTATCATTTGTTCTATGAGTCCATTTGGAAGAGGAACCAAATGGGAGGAAAAACCATGGAGCGATTTAACGATCCAGGCCTTGACGGGTATGTGCAGTGTAAATGGGAAACAAGGGAAATCTCCATTGAAGGAGCCTGGAACAGAAAGTGAATTTATTACAGGAGCAAATGCTTTTGTAGCCTCGGTCGCTGCTCTAATGAATAGAGATGCCACAGGAATTGCACAGCAGGTAAATGTATCTGTTTTGAAGTCAGTTTTGCATAGCTACAGCCCGTATCTTCTAGCTGCATTGCACACCGGGAATCCCAGACAACAACAAGCCCAAGGACTTCATTTTGGGCTTGTTCCATGCAAAGATGGGTACGTGTCACTTAGTGTGCGCCATGAACCTACATGGGAACATATGTGGTTATTTTTTGGTGATCCTCAGTTTGCTCAAAATCCTAAGTTTGATACAGCTATTAAGCGACGTGAGAATGAAGAAGAGCTTTCTAAAATACTATTTCCAATACTTGCAAATTATTCCAGAAAAGAGTTACTTCACGGGTTAAGCCCTCTTAGGATCCTGGTTGGCATTGCAAATTCTGTGTCGGATTTACTAGAAGATGAGCATCTAAAATTTAGGAATGCTTTTGTGGAATTTGAGAACGAAGGAAAATTTTGGGAAATGCCTGGGGCACCTTTCCGGATGTCACTGACACCGTGGCAATTTAAAGGTGAGCTGTCTTCAAAGGATTTTTCGATCTGGGATCATTCGGCAAACAACACCAGTAAAGTTTTCCCAAATTCCACCGGAACCCAAAGAATGAAAGGTCCTCTTTCAGGAATGAGAGGCGTTGTATTAACACAGGCCTGGTCTGGTGCTTATAGTACTCAGCTTCTTTCAGATTTAGGAATGGAAATTATTCAGGTGGAGTCTGTCACTCGCATGGATCCTTGGCGGGGTGGAGTTCCCCCCAAACTGGCAGGTTTGTATCCGGAATCAGACCCTGGAGATAGACCGTGGGATAGAAATGCTCTTTATAACGGCGTGAATCGCGGTAAGAAGGCGATAACTCTTGACCTTAATCATTCCGAAGCGAAAGATGTATTTATGGAATTGGTATCGATAAGTGACGTCGTTGTAGAGAATTTTTCTGGAAGGGTAATAAGTAATTTGGGATTAGATTATGATTCACTCAGGTCCGTGAACCCTTCAATAGTTATGGTTAGAATGCCAACTTATGGTACCAGTGGACCCTATTCAAATTATGCTGGAAATGGAGGTACTACAGAACCGGTGTCGGGAATGTCTTACCTTATGGGGTATCGTGACGGGCCACCAATAAATTCTGGAATAATGCATACTGATGCCTATAGTGGAGTTTTAGCGTGTGGTGCCACGATATCTGCTTTAAGAGAGAGAGTGGTTTCTGGTGTAGGTCAGGAAGTAGAGATCTCTCAACAGGAAGCCAGCATGACCCTTTTAGCTGAATATATTATGGAAGGTTCGATCTCGGGAACCTCCCCTATGAGACAAGGCAATAGTAACAGAGACTATGCACCTCAGGGATGCTACCGTTCAAAAGATTCTATCTGGGTGGCTATCTCTGTAAAAACGGATGATCAGTGGAGGTCTTTTTGCCATTCTTTAGGGTTGGAGGATTTATTTGCCAAGAAAGATTATGCCACCAAAGATTCTAGAATAAGAAATGCAATTCAATTGGATAGTGAAATCACCGAATGTATTAGTGGGTATATGTCTGAGGATGTTGCCAAAAAATTACAGGACGCGTTGGTGCCATGTGAAAAAATTTTGACTTTGTTAGAAGCCGCGGAAAATAAGGACTTTCACGAAATGAAATTATTTGAAGAAATATCTCACCCTGAGTCAGGAAATTTTGATTATCCGGTACCCCCATGGGATTTTGAAACTACACCAGTTCAATCTCCAGGACCAGCCCCCATGCTCGGCCAACACTCTGAAGAAGTGTTTAGAGATCTCAACGGGTGGTCTGAAGGTGAAATCATACGATTTAAAAACCTTCAATTAACAGGGACTGATCCTTTAATTTAATATACTTAATTCAAATGACTCAAAAACAAATAGTAAACACACAAATTAGCGAGATTATTTTTAAGGCTTCGAAACTTTCGGAACTTACTGATAAAGAAGTTCTCTTCCTGGGTAACTATTCAGAGGATCACATAGATGATCTATGCAATGCTGCATCTAGCATTAGAGATTATGGTAAGGGGAGAACGGTCACCTTTTCACCAAAGGTTTTCATTCCATTAACGAGGCTGTGTCGTGATTACTGTGGATACTGCACATTTAGAGTAGACCCTGGTCAGACAGAAAATCTATATATGAGCCCTGAAGAAGTATTGAATGTGGCAAAGGCGGGAGAAAATTTGGGGTGTACAGAGGCTTTATTTACCCTTGGGGAAAGGCCAGAATTAAAGTATGTCGAAGCCAAGGAATGGCTTTCAATTCACGGTTATGACAGCACCTTGGACTATCTAAGCGCTATGACAGAACTGGTGGTGAAAGAGACGAAACTTTTACCTCACGCCAATCCGGGAACCATGACTCACAGAGAGTTAAACACTTTGAAAGATTCAAACCCCTCAACCGGATTAATGTTGGAAAGTACCAGTGAACTTCTTTATCAGGTCGGAGGGCCTCATGAATTTGCTCCAAGTAAGAGGCCGATTGTGAGGTTAAAAACAATTTCGATAGCTGGGGAATTGCGAATCCCATTTACCACCGGTTTGCTTATAGGTATAGGGGAAACTATGACAGATAGAATGGAGTCTCTGTTAGAAATTAGGAATTTGCAACGAAGGTTTCATCACATACAGGAGATAATAATTCAAAATTTTAGAGCAAAGCCAGAGACACCGATGGCAGAATCTCCCGATGCTGAAACTACAGAAATGCTGTGGACTGTTGCTGCTGCGCGGCTTATTTTAGGCCCTAGTGCCAACATACAAGTGCCGCCAAACCTTAGTTCGGAGAACTACGAGGTTTATTTGAAGGCTGGTATAAATGACTGGGGTGGGGTTTCTCCTTTGACAATTGATTATGTTAATCCTGAAGCACCGTGGCCTCTCATAACCAACCTGAAATCAAAAACAGAGTCAGCAGGATTTGAATTGCGGCCAAGATTGGCGGTATATCCAGAGTATTTTCTTGATACTGATGAATACTTACCGTTAGACTTGCTCACAAAGGTGAGAGAATTGGCTGACGATGAAGGATATGTAAAGGACGGTATTAACAGATATGTCTGATATCGAATCAAATGATTTAAATGTGGACTTTTCGGGTATTTTGGCTTCGATAGAACCGGAAATATCTCGTGTTTTAAAAGTTGCGATTGCCGGCGGTGATATTTCAGCGTCAGATGCCTGTCTGCTTCTGGATTCCAATGGATTAGAGTACAACGCTACAGTGTTGGTTGCCGATGTTTTGCGCAGAAGGACTGTGGGAGATATCGTGACATATGTTGTAAATAGAAACATTAATTTTACTAATGTCTGTATAAAAAGATGTGGATTCTGCGCATTTAGTAGAGATTTCAGGCAAGAAGAAGGTTATCTATTACCAGTGGAGGAAATAGTCCGTCGGTCAAAAGAGGCATGGGATTATGGAGCCACTGAGGTATGTATACAGGCAGGCCTACCACCTCAAATGGAAGGAGATTTGTACATTCGGCTATGTGAGGCAATAAAAGCTGAACTTCCAGATATTCATATTCATGGTTTTTCCCCTGAAGAGGTTCTTTATGGATCAATCCGATCTAAGACATCCATAAGGCAACACCTTAGTGATCTGAAAGACGCAGGTGTCGGAAGTTTACCAGGCACCTCAGCAGAGATATTGGATCAGGCCTTAAGGGATAAAATATCCCCGGGCCGTATAACTAAAGACCAATGGATCGATGTCATAACTACTGCGCACGATCTAGGCATCCAAACTACATCTACTGTGATGTTTGGTCATGTGGAGACAAATCTGCAAATTGCCGAACATATTGATATTATTCGGAATATACAGATGGAAACGGGCGGGTTTACAGAATTCGTACCGTTGAGTTTTGTTAATTCCGAAGCCCCTATGTTTCTTAAAGGGTTAATCCCTAATGTTAGAACTGGACCTACCGGTATGGATGTGGTGAAGGTACACGCTGTGGCAAGAATCATGTTGAATAATTGGATTCCAAACATTCAGGCCTCTTGGGTTAAAGAGGGAGACCGAATTTCTCAATTACTACTTACAGCAGGGGTAAATGATTTGGGTGGTACTTTAATTAACGAAAGTATTTCTACATCGGCAGGAGCCCAACATGGCCAGCTAATGAAGCCTTCCCAGTTCAGAGATATGATACGGGATGCCGGAAGAGTGCCGGCGGAAAGATTCACAAATTATAGTTTGAGAAAGATATATGACAAGTCGGATAATGAGAAAGACCCGTTAGATCTACTGGAAGATAACGTAGAGGAAATATTTGGTTCGTACAATAAGCTCATCGGGATGGAAAATTTCCGATTTGAGCACCCACGAAAGGTCGCCGAAAGAACTGCTGGTGTATGACGATAGGTTAATTGGACTAATGCGGTTGGGCAATTTTCAATAGATGTGCGTGCTTCTCCCTTAATTTCATCACCTTTGGTGCGATTATGAACTGACAGTAAGGTTGGTAAGGATTGTTTTTGAAGAATGATTGATGGTAATTCTCACCTTCATAGAATTTTGAGGCATCGGTGACTTCTGTCACGATTGGATCAGGGAATACTTTCTCATCATTTAGATATTTTATCGACTGTTCAGCGAATTTTTTCTGAGTATCATTGTGATAGAAGATTGCAGATCTGTATTGAGTTCCCACATCAGCGCCTTGCCTGTTTAGTGTCGTTGGATCATGGTAACTGAAGAAAATCTCCAGGACAGTTTGATAATCCAATACGGTTTGATCGTAATAAACTTCAATTGCCTCTGCATGGCCAGTGGTACCTGTGCAAATCTCTTCATAGGATGGGTTCTTAATAGTTCCCCCTATGTATCCTGATACTACCCGATCTACTCCTTCAACTAACTCGAAAACGGCTTCAATACACCAAAAACATCCCGCCGCCAGCGTAGCTTTTTCTATAGAACTCATGCCCTTTACCACCTTACACACATTTTGGATTAATCCATGTTTCTTCGCATGGGATTATACCCTTATGGTAAATGATATGTATGAGATTGGAGATTCGTGTAGGATTCTCTGATGTTCAGTAACTGTGGAGTAGGTTCAGTAGTTCTGTGAGGAAAATTTTAGAAAGGGCTTTTAATTCCCTAAACGTTCGAGGATTTCGTTTCATGTGGTTCGGAGATTTGGCTCTCTCAACCGCAGAATTTATGGAAATCTTGATCCTGTCCTGGTATATATTAGGGCAAACCGAGTCCCCTCTTGTTCTGGGAATTTTTGCCGCACTTAGATTTACTGGCACAGTAATAGCGCCTTTTTTCGGGGTTATAGTCGATAGTCTAGGAAGGCGGCGTATATATATATTCGCTCGAATTTCATTTGTCATATTGTCTTCGTCAATTTTCATATTAACCTTGTTTGATCTTCTCAGCGTAATAGCGGTTTTGATTATCGCGGCCCTCGTTGGGCTTTCCCGCTCCTTAGATATGATTGTCAGACAGTCTGTGCTTCCAATTATCGTTTCTTCTTCTCAATTGCAAAATGGTGTTGCTCTCTTGAGAACTGGAAGAGATATGACACAGATCATTGGCCCGGTTTTCGGAGGGATTCTATTGGAGTCAGTTGGTGTAGGGAAAAGTTATCTTCTCATTATTGCTTTGCATTTATTCTCTTTGCTCTTTGTATTCCTGATTCCGGGAGTACCAAATACCGCTATAAAAACTGCCCAATCTATGTTTGAAAACCTCAAAGGGGGCTTTTCCTACGTCAAAGTAAATCCGTTTTTGTTTGGCCTGCTTGCTGTTGCGTTTATTGTAAACTTAACGGCATTTCCGTTAAACAACACACTCCTAGCAGTAATAGCAAGACAGGTTATGGAAATTGATGCAGCCGGGTTAGGATGGTTGATGGGTACATACTCTGCGGGCTCCTTACTGGGTTCACTACTTATTGGCTATTTTTCCACTATGGATAGAGCAGGACGGGCAATGGTTGTCGGTTCAATATTTTGGCACATCGGTATTCTAATAATGGCTTATATGCAATGGTTCTACGTATCTTTGCCGGTTCTGTTTTTTGTCGGTATATCGCAGTCTTTTGCGATGGTCACGATGTCTATGATGCTGTTGAAATACACTTCAGCAGAAATGCGGGGTAGGGTTCTCGGTCTTCGCCAATTAGCTGTTTATGGTTTACCAGTAGGCGTGTTGATTTCTGGATTTATAGCGGAAAATAGTGATGTATCCCTTGCTTTAATTTTCAATGGGTTACTTGGTTTGTTTATACTGGTACTCGCCATTGCGAAGTGGCCTGAAATGTGGCAAAGAAGGTAATTAGTTTTAAGGACTTAGAATATGACACCGGAAGAACAGAGAGTTAGGGATTATCTCATTTCACAAGGTGGAAAATATCCCTTTGGGGAGCTTTGGGTAAGATCAATAGCGGCTCGCTTAGAACTCATAAAGGAAGTAACAGACGTAAATCAAAATCAAGCCGACTTTTCTTTCGATAGTGCTGAATGGACCATTTCAGAAATTTTAGAACACGTTATGACAAGTACACACACAGTAACTAATTTGATATCGGAACTCGCTATTGGGAATACTGGAGATTCTTCTAATATAGATCCTCCAAGGACGGTTTCTAATTTAAGTATTGATGAATTGCGCAAAGGACTCTTAGACGGAGCATTCAAATGGACATCTATGACGGATAATCTTCCAGTCATGCCAAATATGAATCAAATGTCAAACCATAGTTTTTTTGGGGACTTGCATGCTGGAGCTTGGTACTTGTTTCAAAGAGTTCATGATTTAGATCATTTGAATCAGATCAGAAATAATAAATCTCATACAGACTATCCAAATATTTAATATAGAAGGGTGATGGAAATTTTATATGAAAATAGCGGTACATTCATTCAGTGGAGTCACCTCAGATGCTTCAGATTGGCATCAAATATCAGAATTTGCTAGAGAAGCTGAAGCCTTAGGAGCCGATTCCATATGGACTTCGGAGGCCTGGGGGACTGATGCGATAACCCCTCTTGCATATTTGGCTGCTTCTACAACAAAAATACGGCTAGGTACAGGAATAGTACAGGTAGGAAGTCGAACTCCTGGCAACCTGGTAATGACAAGCTTAACTTTGCAATCTATGTCAGGGGGCCGGTTTATTCTCGGTTTAGGCACAAGCGGGCCTCAAGTTATTGAAGGTTGGCATGGGGTCACATTCGGCAATCCCATATTAAGAACAAAAGAGCTTCTGGAGATTCTTAAAATGGGCGTAGCCGGGGAAAAACTTTTCTACAAGGGAAATTATTATCAATTGCCTTTGGAAGGTGGGGAAGGAAAGGCTATAAGGACGAGTGCCAAGACTTGGGAAGTTCCTGTTTATGTGGCATCTCTGGGTCCTACCAACTTAGAAATGACAGGTGAAAAAGCTGATGGATGGATTGGGGGTTGTTTTATACCCGAAACGGGGAATGTTTTTCTAGATAAAATCAAGAAAGGACTCTTGCGCTCAGGCAGAAATACTGAAGACATAGATATATTGATCCCGGTTTCTTTGGATTTCACCGATGAAGTTGAGGAAACGGCAAAAAAGCATGCACGTGGATATGGATTTACTTTTGGAGCTATGGGATCCGTAAAAAATAACTTCTATAAGAATGCTTACGCCCGACAGGGTTATGGAGAGGTTGTGGATGAGGTTCAAAAGTTATGGGTGGAAGGGAAGAGAGAAGAAGCTAGGGACATGGTCCCCAGTGAGCTTGCTTTGAAATCCAATCTAATTGGGACAGATGAAATGATCAAAGAAAGACTTTTACTCTACAAGAATTTGGGGGTCAATACACTTAAAGTTAGTTTGCCCGGTGATGATATATCAAGTAAGACTGATGCTTTGGGTAGGCTCATGGACCTCGTTTCGGAATTGGATTAGAAGATATGAAGTTAGGCCTTTTCACACATATGTCTTGGCCCGAAGGAGTGAATCAAACTTCGGTATTCAATAACTCTATAGAACAGGTTAGGTTGGCTGAATCTATGGGATTCCATGGGGCTTGGTTCGCTGAGCACCATTTCACCCGCTACAGTATGGGCTCCTCTGTCTTAGTAATGCTTGGGCACCTGGCAGCAGTAACGGAGAAAATACGTTTGGGTACCGCGGTAATTGTTCCAAACTTGCATAATCCTATCAGGATTGCCGAGGACTCAGCCCTTGTAGATCTCTTGAGCCTGGGACGTTTAGATGTTGGCTTCGGGAGAGGTACATATGGTTATGAATACGGTGGGTTTGGGGTACCAGTTGAAGATAGTCAATCTAGGTTTAGAGAGACGGTGCTTGCAGTAAGGGATTTATGGTGCGACAAAGGAGTAAGTATCGAGAGCCCTTTTTTTTCTGTTCGTAACGTGGATTTAGTTCCATCTGTTGTTCAGTCGCCTCATCCGCCTATATATATAGCTGCAACAAGGTCTGAGGAAACTTTGGATTTTATGATTTCAAACCAGTTTCTTTTGTGTATAGCGGTTGTTCAAGACACAAGTGCCGCTCTTGCTTTAGTAGAAAAATATAGGAAGTTATGTCAGCAGAAGGGACAACCCGATCATATGGATGACGTTCCATTTTTCCGCTATGTTCATGTGGCTGATACCGAGAGAAGTGCACTTGAAAACACCGCAAAACATGTAGATTGGATACAGGATATTATGCAATGGCGTAGGAATTTAGTGGAATCTACTGAGGTTCATTTACCCATGGAAAAATGGAGGGATGAGCGAAATGAGTTACCACCAGATAATCAATATATCTCTGAGAAAAGAGCATTTATAGGAACACCTGAAGCTGTTGCCGAAAAAATTATTATGCTAAGAGATCACGGAATTTCATATTTCGGATGCAATTTTGCGATGGGAGGCCTCTCGCAAGAAGAGGTAATTAGGTCTATGAAGTTGTTTGAAAAGAAAGTAATACCTTTAATTTCTTGAACGATGACTATGACAGAAACTCTTTAAACCAGTCCTTAAATTGTTGATCTTTAGTTACTGTATCTATTAACTCACTATCCAGCGCTGCTGTGCTTACTTCTGAGGGTTGATTGCCTTCAACAAGGGCTTTCATGGTATCTCTAGTTGCTTTTACAGCTGCCATAAAAGGGAGGTGTCCTTGGAGCGCTATCTTCACTCCCATTGACGAAAGATACTGGTTGTCGTTTATGTCCTTTGGCGTACTTCCAAGCATTATCGGTATCTCAATGGAATTTTTGACGGCTTCTAACTGAGGTCTGGTAGTTAGTCCTGCAAAGAAAATCGCATCAACTCCGATGCTTTCATATGCCTTGGCTCTTTCAATAGCATCCTCCGTACCTGTCACTTGGAATGCACTGGTTCTTCCAGCTATTACCAAACTTTGATCCTTTCTACCTGACAATGCCGCTTTCATTTTACCTATACCTTCCGGTATAGGTATTAACTCTGGCTTAGATTTTCCAAACTGCCTTGGAAGAACAGTATCTTCAATTGTGAGTGCCGCTACCCCAGCGTTTTCTAGTTCCTCTACCGTTCTTTTGACGTTAAGTGCGTTTCCATACCCGTGGTCTGCATCTACCATTATGGGAAGGTCTGAGGCGCGACATATTCTTCGTGCCTGCTCTGCAAATTCAGTAAGAGTTATTAGAATGTGGTCAGGGTCACCTAATACCACAGCTGAGGCTATTGAACCGGCGAACATACCTGCCTGATACCCTAAATCCTCAGCAATTCGAGAGGATATGGCGTCAAACACTGACCCTGGATGTACGCACTGATTACCCGTGAGTATTTGTCTGAATTGGTTCCTTTTTTGGCTATCGATCATTTCTTCCTCGTATGAGCGGGGTGAGCATGATCGATTGTAGCAGACCTTGATTTTGATAGGTTAGTGTTTGAATATATTGAGGAGAATGAGGTCTGAAACCTAGGTATAGTGGGAATAACAGAAGGAGTGACAGATGGCCTATTTTAGGTGATCATCTGATGGACTAAAAATAATTATTTCAGGGGTTCTTGATCAGCCAGAATTTTTAGAGGAGAAATATGACTAAGATAATATTAGCTGTCTTCGATGGTTTGCAGCCTGCTCAAATTAATAGTGTGGATACACCTAACTTGTACCAAGTGTCCCAAAAGGGTTCCTTTTTTGAAAACCATCATCCTGTCTTTCCGTCGGTTACTAGAGTAAACGCTGCATCGATGGTGACAGGTGTGAATCCCGGTAAACATTGGTTGGCCGGTAACTCCTTTGTAGCTAGAGATTATGATAAATCAAATGTGATACCGGCCCTTAGCGGCCAATTATCGGAGATTCGAAATGCCGGGTTGGATGTGCTGGGCGTGCCAACTTTGCAAGAAATCATTTCGAAAAAAGGTATGGAGTATGTTGCGATTGGTGTAGGCACTAGTGGCAATGCTTATGTGCATAATCCTCTTGCTGATCTTTACGGTGGCGCGACCATTCATCCTGAATTCACAATACCATCGAGCTTGCACAAGGAACTTAAAGGGTTATTTGGTGGTTGGCCAGAAGAACAATTACCCAACACCCCGAGATATAAAAAAGCAGCCGATATATTTATAGATTATGTGTTGGGTAAAATTAACCCTGAGGTTGCATTGATTTGGTCTTCAGAACCAGATAAATCACAGCATGCATTTGGTGTTGGAAGTGATGCTGCCAAAGCAGCGCTGAGGGAGGCTGACCTAGAATTTGGCAGAGTTATGGAGTACATAAGGGATTCAAGCCAACATCAGAATTCTGATTTAATGATTCTGTCTGATCATGGGTATTCAACTATTTCCGAAGTCATAAATATTGAAACACTTTTAGAGTCTTCTAATTTGGCGGGCTCTGGTGGTTGGCTTTTAGCACAAAATGGTGGGTGCGCGCTTTTTTATTTAAAAAATCAGAAGGATGTTCATTTGGTTCCTGAGTTGGTTGAATGGCTTTCTAGTCAGGTATGGTGTGGTACCTTATGCTCTTCGGAGCGGTTAGGGGAAGTAAAGGGGACTATTCCTTTGTCTTCCATTATGAATGAGGGGAAAAGGTCTCCCGATATAATAATGTCTTTCAATTGGGACTCCACCGACAACGTTAACGGATACTCAGGCCATGTGTTCTCAACCGGCGGTGCAAAAAATCTTGGACAGCACGGTTCCATGAGCCTTCATGAGATGAACAATACCCTGATATGCTGCGGGCCTACATTTCTAGAAAGTGAAAAAATATTATCACCGTCAGGGAATATAGATATTTTACCAACTATTCTTACAATACTGGGACAAGATATACCTGATCATGTAGAAGGAAGAGTATTGGAAGAGAGTTTCAGGGAGACAAATTCGGAAGTGATATCAGTGGCGCACAAATACGATGCCTCGCTGACAACCAATCAGGCTACCTATTTTCAGGAGATTACAGTATCTTTCGTGGGTGACAGTAAATATATTGATGAAGGTAATTCTTGGTTAGGAAAGTGAGAAACATGTATGTCAATCAATAACCCAATCACCTTGGAACAATTCATTTGGGATTCAGATCCTACTGACAAGGACAATAATTTCAAAAACGATGTTGCCCTGTATACTCAGGAGGACCCGCTCCCTACAGTAAAACGGTTAAGTCAAAGTCTTGATATACCAATGGGATCTATTGTTAGATATGTCCTTTGTAAATGGGCGATGTCAGGTAGTGAGTCTTTATTAGATTTAGGGCCTGACATGGTGAAGAAGGTTTCCGATATTTTTGATTTAGCTGAGTCCGTGGGTACCGACAAGGAAAAACTCAAAGCGTACGGATCGGTAAAGGAAATTATGAGCTGGATGAAGGTGCCTCTCGATGACCCTAATTATAGAAACTAGGGTGGAGGCACCTTCACGCTAGGACTAGCTGATGTCGAGTTCAGCTCTTAGGTCTGATATTGTCTGTCCCCTACTTCGTGATGTCCTTCTTTCTCTCATTCCTATAGGTAGGTTTTCAACCTCAGCAGGAACCTTTATGGCTACAAAAACCGGGCCATCTTGATTCATAATTTCATCTAGGCTGGTAGAAAATTCCTCCAGGTCATCGAAATTATATGTGGCGGCGTAGCCTGACCCGGCAGCTATTACCGAATAGTCGATTTCTTCTGAGTTAGGTACCGGTTGGCCACCGGTGGTCGCGTAACATTCGTTGTCCAAAAGGAAATGAACAAAATTCGTAGGTTTTTTACCAGCTATTGAGGCTAGCACACCGAGGTTCATCAGCAATGCTCCTTCGGTATCAAAATGAACCACCTTTTCGTTTGGAAGACCCAAGGCCAAACCAAATATCGCTGCGGTGGACTGACCCATTGCTCCACCCATAGAAATATCTCTATTTTGGTTGGTGGTTACATCAGCCCAATGTCTTCCAGACGTGCCTTGGACTGACACTATTGCATCGCCCCTGTGTTCTTGAAATGCTTCAAATACTTCTTTTGATTCAATCATTTTTCACTCCTGATGATTTAGGACCCGATTATCTATTAAACCCGTGATATTCATCTCCGATTAGGACGACCACAGGTCTTTTAGTTTTGAGAGCTTCGTTATAAGCATCAGTTATTCGAGGTCCATCTTCGTCAGTCTCTACCAAATAATAAGTTAAGTGGAAGGCGTTAAGAAATGGTTCAGTATAAACGGCAGCAGTGTCTGGTGTGTGTCCCTTTCGGGTCCACCCACGATATCCAACAACCATCAAAAGAGGAAAACCTGCGTCCAACGCCATTCCTCTAATGGAATCTCCGGATTCCATCATGCCTGTATTCTGTATAAGAACTACTGGTACCTTACCCGCCACATTGAGTCCCAAGGCGACAGCCATTGATTCTCCTTCCCTGGATACAGGTACTACGTCCAACCAATCTTCTTTCTCCATCAATTCATATAGATAATTTGTTTCACTATCGGGGATAGTAATGATATGTGTAACACCGATACTTTTGAACTCTGCTATGAGAGTTTCAGGTCGCAGTATCTGTAATTGCTGTTCCACCATTGCCTCTACACCTCCATTTTGTTTTATTAGCCTCTTTTTATCGAGCGATAGTATAACTGACTGAAACTGCCATGTCTTCCGATAACGTATATTTTTAGAGCTATTATTTGACAGCCTGTCTCAATCACCGAATTAAGAGGTACAAATGTTTTGTGATACCGGCCAATTTAAAAAGTAATTGGAACTGCCCAGAGACGATAGAACCCAGGCTTTAGAATTGTTGACGGGAATTACAGCGACCCATGTTGGATCCGGTGGTGTTGCAGGTTCTGGAGGTGCTGTTATATTGGGATTAGAAGGTGGTCACGGTGCAGTATAAGAGGCTTTTGAATTGGTGGAGTTAAAGGGTGAGCCTCAATTCAATTCTCCCAGATTGGTTTCATATGTTAGTGAACCTGAAACCTCGCCTTCTAAAAGATAGATTAAATATACTTGACCGGTTTATTCATTCATTACATAATTTTAATTCATGAATTTCGGTTAAATTACTACCAGTATTTCTGAGTTTGGATATATTGGTTTTGTAATTATCGGGTTCTGAATTGGAGTCTATGAAATTAACTGAATCGCCTACCTTATTCTCACCGTTTAAATGGCGCCACGCTATATTTTATGGATGGTGGTTGGTTGTTATAACCATTTTTTTAAATGCTGCGACAGGGTCCCCCGTTTTTGGTGGAGTAGGGGTATGGATCGATGCTTTGGAACAGCATTTCGGCTGGAGTAGGGCGGAGCTTTCCTTGGCATTTTCCTTTGGCCAGCTAGAAAGTGGCCTGGCTGGCCCAGTGATAGGAATTCTAGTTGATCGCCATGGTCCTAAAAAGATTGTGTTTTCTGGTGTGACAATTATTGGTTTGGGATTCATCCTATTCAGTCAAACTAATAACCTTTTGACGTTTTATTGTGCATATATTGTCATCATGTTGGGAGCCTCAGCTGGGGGCTGGCTACCAATGATGGCTGTTATCAACAACTGGTTTGATAGGAAAAGAACAATGGCAATGGGGTTAGGCGGTATTGGTTTTTCTGTGGGCAGTTTTTTGTTGGTACCGCTATTAGCTTGGCTGGTTCAGCCGGAGGGTGTGGGCTGGAGAACTACTTCATTGTCTTTGGGGATATTCTTCATTCTCATAGCCTTTCCTATTAGTAGGCTTATACGAAATTCTCCTGAGGAATTAGGCGAAATTCCAGATGGAAGGGTTTTTGAGGGAAAAGAGAAAAAAGATTTAGATAGAAATTTAACTACAAGACTCGATAATGACTTTCCAATGATGACGATTATAAAGATGCCGGTGTTTTGGGTTTTGGCAATTTGTAACGGCACATCTGCGATGCTTATCGGCACGATGACTGTACATCTGATTTTGGCATTAAGGGATCAGGGAATATCAGTTCAAACAGGAGCCTGGATATGGGGATCCACAATGCTTTTTTCTGGAGCGGCCCAAGTTTTCGGAGGCTATCTAGGGGATAGAGTTCCTAAAAACTTATCTCTTTGTGTTTTTGGGATAATACAGGCGGTTGGTGTTATATATGCAACATTTATTACCAGTGTTTACATGGCTTCTATATTTGTTGTTGTATACGGATTAGGTTTTGGAGCCAGAATTCCACTTGGTACAGCAATAAGGGGAGAGTATTTTGGACGAAAAGCATTTGGGAGAGTTTTAGGCGTGTCCATGTTACCGATGATGCTATTGATGACTATAGGGCCATATGTGGCTGGGCTTATGTTTGATCACTACGGTAGCTACGATATGGCTTTTTATATCCTAGCCCTGGCAGGGTTAGTTGGCAGTATAGGATTCCTTTTTTGCAAAAATCCAAATCAAAGCAGATCCTGATGTTCCGTATCTAATTACTTGACTGGGTTTTGGCCCAACTATCCCTAAGGGAAACTGTTCTGTTGAACACGAGGTTATCCTTGTCTTTGGAATCCTCAGAATCCAAGCAAAAATAGCCCAGTCTTTCGAATTGAATTGGGTTGCCTGAAGTCGATTCTTTGAGACTGGGTTCAAGCTTTGCAGAATTAATGACTTCGAGGGAATTTGGATTGAGAACCGATTCTAGATTTTTGCCATCTGATATGTCAGGTTCCGGGTCAAGGCAAAGTCTTTCATACAGTCTTACTTCCGCATCAATCGCATGGTTAGCGCTGACCCAATGAATGGTCGATTTGACTTTTCTACCATCTGGAGCATTTCCACCACGTGTATCAGGGTCATAGGTACATCTGATCTCCATAATATCATTAGTTACTGGGTCTTTTATTACCTCTTTGCATGTAATGAAATACCCATATCTCAACCTGACTTCCCTTCCTGGAGTTAGTCTAAAAAACCTCTTGGGTGGGGTTTCCATAAAATCATCTTGCTCAATGTAGAGTTCTCTAGAAAATGGAATTTTTCTAATTCCGCTGGAATCATCTTGAGGATTGTTAGAAGCTTCCAAATATTCGACTTGGTTTTCCGGATAATTTTCTATGACTAATTTGAGAGGTTTTAAAACCGCGAGTGCCCTGTGGGCCTTTTTATTTAAGTCCTCTCGGAGACAATGCTCTAGGAGCTCTATTTCAGCTGTGTTCCATCTTCTGGTTATACTGACTCTCTGACAAAATTCCCTTATCGAGTGGGCGCTGTATCCTAGGCGCCGCATGCCTGAGATTGTAGGCATTCTAGGGTCATTCCACCCGGTCACTAAATTGTTTTCGACTAGTTTAGTTAAATTTCTTTTACTTAATATGGTATGGCTCAGGAATATTTTGCCAAATTCTATTTGTCGGGATTTGAATACTTTTAGCTCATTTATAAACCAATCATAAAGAGGTCTATGATCTTCGTATTCCATTGTGCACAGGGAATGGGTGACCTCTTCAATTGAGTCTGAAAGACCGTGTGCAAAATCATACATAGGGTAGATGGGCCATGTATTCCCGGTGCGATGATGTGGAGTATCTAGGATCCGATACATCACCGGGTCTCTCATATTTAGGTTAGGCGACGACATGTCAATCTTCGCTCTTAGTACATGTGAACCAGGCTCATGTTTCCCAGCCCGCATCTCTTTGAGAAGAGCTATATTTTCCTGGACGCTTCTGCTGCGGTATGGGCTGTCATTTCCAGGGTGTGTGAGTGTTCCTCTATTTTCCCTGATTTCTTCTTGATTTTGGCTGTCAACATAGGCTTTCCCTTTCTCTATAAGTGTGACAGCAAATCCATATAGTTTTTCAAAATAATCAGACGCAAAATATTCTCTTTCGTCCCAGTTAAAGCCTAGCCATTTGATGTCTTCTTTGATGGCCTCGACGAATTCGGTGTTCTCTTTTGAAGGATTAGTATCATCGAACCTAAGATTACAGGTTGCTGAATCATTTTCTTCAGCTATTCCGAAATTCAGACAAATAGACGCCGCGTGCCCTATATGGAGATATCCGTTCGGTTCTGGAGGAAACCTAGTGGTGATCGATTCGTGTTTTCCCGATGCTAAATCCTCTTTGACTATATCTCTAATAAAATCTCGATTAATTCTGTCTTCCACTGATCCAGTTCCTATGTGCGCAATCTTTGCGGTCTTTCACCATATATATTACGCGTATTCGATGATATGGCTCAAAGTCGCTTTAAGCCTATCCATGTGATCTTCTATCAAAGAGGGTTCTTTCATGCTCTCAACATTCATTTTTAGATGCTCAACTGAGGCGGTTCCCGTCAATACCGTAGAGATCGAACTCGGTTCAGCGGCGAATTTGTATCCGGCTTCTATTACAGATTTCACATTGTCTTTAACCAGCCAACCAAGTGGATTATTGGTAGGAAGAGAGTCATTATCTATCAGCCCAGAAGATTTCCATTTAGAGATTAATTGCTCTAAAAGAATAGGATCAGGCAATTTTACTCTGACCGCAGCCATGTTAATTACTCCGATATTGTGATTTCGGGCTAAAGGCAATATTTTTGCAGCTGCCGATTGGTTCAATATTCCATATTTCAGCATCACGACATCCCATAATTCTGGATGTTTCGATAATCCTAATTCAATACCTTTTTGGCCAGGATCCTCAGAAAAGCGGCTACTAAAACCAATACTTCTAATTTTCCCTTCATATTTCAATCTTTCCATCGTTGGGTAAAGGGATTCAACGATTAGGTCGTATTCGTGAGGCATAATCCCGTGAAAAAGCATTATATCTATATAATCTGTTTGAAGCCTTTCTAGGCTCTTTTCTATGGATTTGATTAGTTTGGTATGGTCGTCGATAGTGTTGTTTACCTCGTCTCTGGCTGGCCATTTGGTACATAGTAGAAACGAATCCCGCGGTATACCTGATAAACATTCGCCCAATATAGATTCTGAATCTCCATAATGAGTAGCGGTGTCGAAAACATTGACGCCGATGTCGAGGGCTGCTTTGACCAGTCTTTTTTGATCGTAAATGGAATGCCCGATGGTTTGACCGAGTTGTCTTGCACCGCCTGTACCAAGGCTTAATAACGAAACCTCCATTCCAGTCTTTCCAAGAACTCTTTTTATCAAATTTTCAAATCTCCTTAGAGTTAGATCTCAGTATGGAAAAATGTTTTTCTATACCATCTCAATTCTTCAATGCTTTCTCGGATATCTTCTAATGCAAGATGTGTCCCTTCTTTTTCTGGTACTTCCGTCTTTGGATACCACCTCCTTGCCAGTTCTTTTATTGTAGATACGTCAATCATCCTGTAATGTAAAAATTTATCGAGTTGTGGCATTTCTCTTCTTATAAATCTCCGATCTGTACCAATAGAATTGCCGCATATCGGGGACTTATCAACTGAAACCCATTTCTTTAAAAATGTGAGAGTTTGATTTTCCGCCGCAGATACCGTTACGGTTGATTCGGAGACACGTTTAAGTAGACCTGATTTATGATGCTGCTCTTTAGACCAATCATTGATGTTCTGCATCTCGGATATACTGCGATAAATGGCTAAAGATGGGCCTTCCGCCAACTCTTCGAGATTCCCATTAGTCACTATAGATGCTATTTCTATAATTAAGTGGTCATCCTCGAGGCCAGTCATCTCAAGATCTATCCAGACTAAGTTATTGTCCTTGTCACATTTTGATACCATTAATGCACCTTCAGCGTACAAATTGTTTTCTGTAATTTATAGTTTTCACGGTATAATTTTATACTCATGTTTGATAATGCCACCAACCATTTGAATGTTTTCGCTTACTGGGTCGATCGGGGTAAACTGGCGGCCGGAGAATACCCCGGTAACCAGTTGTCATTCCGACTGTCCATCACTATAGCAACTATTGTAAATTCTGTTTCCGGTATGTTTAAAGCCAAGTTTAGGGATAAGAACACCCCATCATACAAAATTGGGAATCTTCTGGATTGTGGTATATCTTGCTTCATAGATTTGACAGAGCCTGGTGAAAGGCCAGACTATCGTAGGTACCTCCATTCAGAGCGACGTCGTCGATCACTCAAATCTGAATATTTCCGATTTCCTATAACGGATCGAGGGATACCAGATATTAGTTATATGAAAGACATCTTAGATCTAATTGATTCTCAAATAGAATCCAATAGACCTGTCTATATACACTGTTTTAGAGGGCTAGGTAGGACCGGCACAGTCGTTGGATGTTATCTGGTTAGACACGGGTTAACTGGTGAAGAAGCCTTAGATGAAATAATGAATTTGCGATCAGGTGTCGCAGGTTCTTTTCGGGCATCACCAGAAACTCAAATACAACGGGATTTTATAATGGATTGGCAGGGGTAGTTAAGTTTTAGACAAACCTTGAACGACCTTGGAGTTTGGTAGTTTGAGTAGTTCTTGAGGATTCATCTGTATTTTACCTGATCTACTTCCTCCCCCTATTATGACGTAATCAATTGTCATCACATCACTGTCTATGAAAACTGGCAGCGTGTCGGGTAGACCAATAGGAGTCACACCGCCAATCATCATACCAGTTAGGTGGGTGGTCTCCTCGGCATTAGCAAAAGAGAGTCTGGAAACCTCCATTAATTCCTTAACTTTTTTATTTACATCAAGTTTGGCGGTGGCTAAAACAATACAGGCACAATATTTTTTTTCACCTCTCTTAGAGGCCACCAGAATAGTGTTTCCTGATTTTTCCATAGGGTAGTCATACTTCCGGCAGAAATTTTCAGTGTCCGCGAAATCTGGATCTACAACAATCCATGTGTAGGTTATACCTAACATCTCCAGAGTCTGCTTTATTTCCGGTTCAATGTTTCCTGCACTTGTCATATAGGTATGTCCTTACTATATGCGGGAGATATTAAGTTACTTCTAAAGTAGGGTTTCGCAGAGGTCCAGCGTACTGAGTTTGGTCCAGTTCTATGAAGTCTTTTTGATAAACCTGGATTCTGTAAGATTCAAAATCAGGTATGTGTAACCTGAAGTCTTCGTCTATTCTTACCGACCGCGGTCTTCTCAGATATTTTTCAGACTCAAGCTTTCCCATTTCTCTTAATCGGTTTGGAACAGCGTTGGTCAACATATAATTGCGAGCCACCTTCGATAAGGTGGCATCACCATAAAAACTCCATATATATTGGCCTTCTGAATTGTACATAAGAACCCTGTTATTACCCCAATCAGCCACATAAAAGTCCCCGTGGTTGTCTACGGTAATACCGGTTGGTCTATTGAATTGTCCGTTGCCACTCCCGAATTCACCCACAACGTTTTTGAGTTCGCCATCTGGAGAAAAAATTTGTACCCTGTGATTACCCCAATCAGAAATATATATGTCCCCACTTTCATCACAATCCACGCCCCATGGGAGATTAAATTGACCTGGTTCCGAGCCGTAAGAACCAAAAGAATCGATGTATTCACCATCTTTTGTGTATCTCTGGATCCGATTATTTTTTGAGTCACATACTACAAAATGTTCGTTACTATCCAGTGCGAATCCTGAAGGTCCATCGAATTCGCCTTTACCTTGACCATACCTTCCAAATTTGCTGATGAACCCACCTTCCGGATCAAATTTGGTTATGCGATGATTGGCTTCATCACTGATGAATATGTTTCCTGAATCGTCAGTGATTATGTTGACTGGCCATTTAAGTTGCCCATCTTCAGATCCGAAATTACCAAATCCTTTTAGCTCGTCGGTCAATTCTTCCATATCGTCTCGAGACCATATGCGTATGGTGGCGACACCTTCGGATCTAAGCAACACATACAAAACGTTGCCCTCGCCAAAAGCGATATCTGTAGGAAAATTAGTTACTCGTCTCATTCCTAAAGTTGTCGAATACGGATAGCCAGCTCTCAATAGGCCATGTGGTCGAGTCATCTTAGTTCTCCTAATGTACTAGATATAAAAAGGTTTTATCTGCTCGAATTCGCCCTTTACAATTGGCTTCGCATCGAGTCCTAGCCACTGCTCCAATACGGTGCCATATATTCCACGAAAATCTATAGTGTGTTTTAAATCTTCTCCATGTTCCCAGTCGTTAGGGTTTAGAGAGGGATATTCTGAATAAAGTCCTCCTTTCACATTGTTACCTATTAGGAAGGCTCCTCCCCCTGATCCATGATCGGTGCCACTGCCATTGTCTCTCATTCGCCTACCAAATTCTGTGAAGACCAGTATGGCAACATCATCGGCCGCATCATGTTCTTTTAGATCATCCATAAAATCAGAGATGGCTCCACTTAGATCGCTCAATAATTTGGGATGTGTGGGCATTTCATTGGCGTGAGTATCGTATCCACCATGGTTGGTATAAAAAACCCTGGTACCTAAATCAGCAAAATGTACCCGAGCCACGTCTCTCAAACTTTTCGCTATAGAGTTGTCAGCATACTCAACAGAGGATTTGTACTGAGTGGCCACATTTGCCAGTAAGTCGGCCCCTTTTAAAACATCTAATCCGGTTTTACCAATATATTCAGCTACCTGTCCACTTCCGATAGCTTGCCCGTAAATGTCTTTGAAGGCTTGCAGGGACCTTTCCTTTAATCGCTCCTGCTCTATTTTATTCATCACCCCATAGCCTTCTAAGTCTCCTACCGAGGTTATAGGTACCCCTGCGACAGACATAGCCCTAGGTAGCCCTTGACCTATATTAACTCCAGTTAGGACATTTTCACTTTTCGGATCTAGGTCCTTTATGGCTAACCCTAACCATCCTTCACTACCAACTCTGTTAGGTTCGCAAGTATGCCATATATCCATTCCACGAAAATGAGATCTGTTTGAGTTTGGGTATCCGATTCCTTGAACTATTGCCACCTTTCCTTCATCGAATAGTCTTTTTAAAGGCCTGGCATTATTGTTGATGGCCAATGTTTCGTTAATTGGTAATACATCATTCTGACCGATTACAATTTTTTTTCGAGCATCGTAATAATGTTCATTGTTATAAGGGACTATAGTATTCATAAAATCATTACCGCCAGTCAATTGGATTACGACAAGCGTTTTTTCTTTAGTTTCAGTGGTCATTTTGGTTACCTCTCTTTATGCTCTATGCAAACTGGTAATCGACGGTAGACGCCGTCATCTGGATGAGATTATGAACTCCAGCAGAATCCTCTAATTCTTTAAGTTCTTGAGCATAATCTGTTAGGGATTGGTAAGTTTCTTGCCGTACGTTTACCGCTCCTAGTAGATCTAGGCATCTGTCTACTAGCTCAGACGGATTGTCATCCAAACTTCCAGCCCGGCTCACCATTTGGGAAACTCCTGGTTTCGTAGGATCTGCAAACTGTTTTTCAACAAATCCTATCCTTTCACTTAACGTGCCTGAGTCGATCCATTCCGATCCAGTATGCCAGCCTTCTACGGTGGGTGGATTCATGAGTCTTTGGCCCATAATAGCAAGTGGTCCCTCAAATGCAGATCCATTGAGGGTGGTGACTGCAAACTCGTGAATTCCTGGAGTCGGAGTGTTGAATTCACCTGTTTGCTTAATTACCCCAACTATAAGTTCTGTGGGACTTTTTACTTTGGACAAGGTCAAAGAATTTTTGAAAAAATCTGAATTAAACAATGTCTTCAATATGTGTCTCATGTCTCCATTGGATTCCATGTACGCTTTGGATAGTTCTTCAATGGCCTGGGGGTTTTTAGGTTCTATTGTTTCCCATGAAGGTACTTGAACCTCATCTTCCACAAAAAAATTGTACAGGTGTCGTGATAGGAATTTCGCTGCTGCATTTTGTTCCACGATGATATCTATTATGTCTTCCCCGTCAAAATTACCAACATGTCCAAGAAATACTTTCTCATCATAATCATGATCTTCAGGAATGAATTCGAAATCAGCATGGTGATGTCCATATGGGTAAAGGGATAATGGCTGCCTGAAAGTCCACCCTGTAAATGCTCTAGAAGCATTTTTTATGTCATCTTCCGTGTAGTTACCAACTCCCATGGAGAATAGTTCTAAAAGTTCTCTCCCATAATTTTCATTTATTTCATCTTTGTGATTTTCATGATTGTCGAGCCAAAAAAGCATGGCTGGATCTTGAGACAGCCGGAGTAGGATATTTTTAAAATTTGTCAATCCTGTACTCCTGAACATCTCTATCTCTCTATATAAAGACGGACCATGCTCACTTTTCCCCCATGCAACAGGGAATATGTGATGCAAAAATAGGCACATTTTCTCTTCTAGGGGTCTTTCGGTGTTGGCCATTCTATAAAGCCATTTCCCCACATGAACAGCTACCGGTTCTCCTGTATAATATCGCTCCACATAAGACGTATCGATCGGTTCAAACCTTTCTGGCGTCACCAAGTCATCTACAATTTCCTCATAAGATTTGTCCGATGTAAGGTCGTCTAAATCTTGAGGGGTGGCTCCAAATCCTGCTCTCCTCATCAAGTGGGCTACAAGTTTTCTTTCTGATTTCATAGCATTTCCCTAGTTAATTTCTGCCATTATAACGAAACTTTTGCCCATTATAACGAAAGTGAAGACACTTTCTAATTCAAGAATGCAAGGCGTACCTTTTAGGCCTGTTTGATTATCAATCCACGCGGTACAATTATTTTATTATTTGTAGCAATGAGGGATTCCATGATCGACACTAACTTTGATGTTATAAAGATTCTTTCGGCTGGAGCCACGGCTTTAGGTGCCGGTGCTGAAACAGAAAGCAGATGGGAAATTCCATCTGCTCATCCTGATCCCATAGACCTTGCCGTTGGTATGCCTGTACCTGAAAGGATACCCATGGCATCTTTGGCAAATCATTTTTCCAACGTTTTATCTTCCGGTAGATATGGGGAGATGGAGTATGAGTATGGCAGGGGGAAGATTGATTTAAGAGAATTGTTAAATGACCCGAACAATGGATTTACTTCTTTGTCTCAAACTCCCGATAATTTCATACTTTTTAATGGTGGATCTGGGTGCATGGAAAGTTTTTGCGCCACTTTTTTAAACCCTGGAGATATTGTTCTGGTAGAGGGCCCAAGTTTCTCTGGCACCGTTGAGACCATTCTTAAGTATCAAGGAAAAATCATAGAGGTACCAATGACCGCGGAGGGTATGTCCTATCAGGCAATTGAGGAAATAGTAGCAAAGTGTGGGCGAAGTGGTGAAGTAATTAAAGGAATATACACCATAGATGATTTCCATAATCCTACCGGTGTAACTATGTCTGAAAATAATCGTCGGATGATCGGCCAATTGGCATTAGAAAATGGAATTATGATTTTAGAGGATTCTACTTACAGTGGGTTGTTTTTTGAAAATGCGCCTCCGCTTGATATGTATTCTATGAACAGTGGGGAAGGGGTATTACGTATGGGCACTTTCAGTAAAACTATTGCCACAGGGCTTAGATTAGGTTGGTTGCAAGGTTCCTCTGAGGCTATCGATGCCATCAAAAAAACTAGGTCTGATATGGGCAATGCTCCTTTCATACAAACGGCAGTGAGTAGGTTTATAGAATCATCTGAATATTCCAGTCACGTAAAAGAAATGAGAAGTTTATACAAGTCCCAATGCAAAGCCCTCATTAACTCCCTGACTCAGCATTGTTCAAATTACTTGGAATTTATTGAGCCTGGAGGGGGATTTTTCCTGTGGCCGAAGTGTATAGGTGTTGACTCGGCAGCATTGACAAAATCTGCGGCGGAGGAAGGTGTAATATTCCCCGATGGTTCTTTGTTTTACCAAGATCCGTCTCTTCATGAGAATCACATAAGGCTTGCTTTTAGTGGTAACTCTCCAGAAAGGCTGGGGGAAGTTGGACTACGTTTGCGGAAAGCTTTTGAAAAATTACTGGATTGATCCTCTTCTTTGATCACAACTATAGGTGACTGCTCATCGCTGATTCATTGCCTGGAGTGACCTTCCCATTCATTTCCGTTAAAATCCGTTCGCTAATCACTTAAATAAGGAGTTCTATTCATGGCATCTAATGGAAAGGTGGCGCTGGTTACAGGCGCAGGCACAGGTATCGGTAAAAGTTCGGTGTTGCAGTTGCTGGGGGACGGTTACTCAGTTGTTCTGGCTGGTCGTCGAATAGAACCCCTAGAAGAAACTATTGCTGAGGCTGGCGTAGATGATTCAAGGGCTATCGCTGTTTCTACGGATGTTGGCAGCCCGGATTCTGTGGCCGCTCTTTTTGAAAAGGCTGAAGCTACTTTTGGCAGATTGGATGTTCTTTTCAATAATGCTGGTATTGGATCTCCAAGAATGAATATGGAAGATCTTCCGGTAGGAGACTGGCAACGCGTTGTTGACACTAACCTCACCGGTAGTTTTGTTTGCGCTCAGCACGCAATAAGAATAATGAAAAATCAAACACCACAGGGGGGAAGAATCATTAATAATGGTTCAATTTCTGCTCATACTCCCAGGCCTGATGCTGTTGCCTACACTGCGACTAAGCATGCCGTTACAGGTCTTACAAAACAGATATCTTTAGACGGTCGAAAATACAACATTGCCTGTAGCCAAGTAGATGTTGGCAATGCAGCTACCCCTATGACTGCCAGGATGCAGGGTGGAGCATTGCAAGCAAACGGTCAAACTATGCCTGAACCGACTTTTAATGTCGATCACGTAGGTGAAACCGTATTGTACATATCAAACCTACCCCTCGATGCCAATATTCAGTTCGTTACGATAATGGCAACTCAGATGCCTTACGTTGGGAGAGGCTAAAAACGAATTTATCAAAGATTTTTTTGTGCCTCAGGTTTGAATTTTTGTCAGATCTGCGAAGGGGATGTGACAGTTTATTACATGGTTATCATCGGCAGATATTTTCTGTACTGGTGGGGCTTCCGTGTCACAGATAGAACCTAATTTGCGTGGGCATCGACTGGCAAAGAAACAGCCAGTGAATTCTTCACGCATGGTTGGGACAGCACCTTCCAATCTAAGCGGATTAGGTTTCGCCGTCGGATCTGGTATGGGAGCCGCCGATAACAGGGCTTCAGTATAAGGGTGGGATGGGCTGCTTAGAACGGCCTCAGAAGGGCCATATTCTGCTATATGACCTGCATAGACCACCATTATCTCATCTGACACGTACCTCACAACTCCAAGGTCGTGAGTTATGAAAAGATACGAATTGCCTAATTCCTGCTGCCGATCTTCAAGAAGTCCTAAGACTTGAGCCTGTACTGAAACGTCTAATGCTGATACAGCTTCATCAGCTACTACTATTTCAGGATTCGTAGCAAAAGCCCCAGCTATAGCAACTCTTTGCTGCTCTCCTCCACTAAGTTCAGATGGCAGTCTTTCCAAATAACTTGGGTCTAACCCTACCTCTTCCATTAAAGCTGCAGCTCTTTCTTCACTTCCCTGTTTAGTCAACTTTGAAAAACGCATAAGTGATCGGATTAGAGTCTTTTTTATTTTGAGTTTAGGGTTTAGTGAGGCAGTCGGGTTTTGGAAAACCATTTGTATTGCCGATTTGTCTTCGTTCGAACGGTTTTCCACCGTTTTTTCTAATTCATTGCCATTTAACTGCAGCGATCCATCTTGGACCTTTATCAGGCCCACCACAGCCCGGGCTAGTGTTGATTTTCCAGACCCGCTTTCCCCTACGATTCCTAATGTTTTACCTTGCGGCATTTCAAAATCAATCTTATTGAGGGCTCTGACTGGCAAATCCATATCAGGTCCAAAAGCCATATATTTCTTTCGGCGCTTTCCATATTGGTGTGTTATTCCATGCCCGGTCAACACTGTTGGGGTAGCAACATCTTTACGGCTTATTCTTTCATCGACTCCTCCCCATGTCTCGGGTTCGACTTTGTCGCTATGAATGCATCTCACTTGAGAGTTTTGATCGAAAAATTCCACAGCAGGAGCAGAGGTTGTGCACTCTGAATCCGCAAGTGGGCAGCGTTCTGCAAACAAACAAGAACTGACGTCAGATTCTTGCGATGAATAAACAAATCCTGGGATTCTTTTTAATCTTGAGGAAATTTCTCCATCTCCTGGAGGCTTAGGAACACACGAAAGAAGACCAGAGGTATATGGATGTCTAGGATGGGCATATAAATCTTTTACGTTGGACTGTTCAACTGTTTGGCCGGCGTACATAACTGCGACTCGATCGGCTACTCGGGCCATAACCCCGAGATTGTGGGTGACATAAAGTATGCCCGCGTTTACACGCTCTTTTAGGCTTGCCACGAGGTCCAGTATGGTTGCTTCAGTTGTCACGTCTAGGCCGGTTGTGGGTTCGTCCATTATTAACAGATCAGGGTCACATGCTAGAGCCATAGCGATCATCACTCGCTGTTGCATTCCTCCGCTCAATTCGTGGGGATACCTGTCTCCCACTTGGTCTGCATCCGCTAATCCCACACTCTCAAATAACTCCACCACTTTGTTGTCGGTGTCTATTTGGTCTAGGTTTAAATGTTCCGAGATTACTTCTTTTACCTGGAGCCCGATCTTCATGGAAGGATTTAACGATGTGGTCGGGTCTTGATATACCATGGCGATTCGGTTGCCTCTCAGTTCCCTCAAATCTTCTTTGGACAAGGTTGATATGTCCCGTCCCTCGAATGATATTGAGCCCCCTACTTCCGCCGTCGTTGGCAAATATCCCATTACAGCGAATGCTGCAGTTGATTTGCCGCATCCTGACTCCCCTACAATCCCTAGTACCTCGCCTCTCGAAACCTCAAAAGAGGCCTCTCTTACAGCGATAACCGTACCTCTAGGTGTAAAGAATGTTACTGATAATTTTTCTACTTTAAGCAATGGTTCTTTATTCATTACTTCTGACCTCGATCCTCAGGGAGCTGAAGAGATTGTCTGATACCGTCAGCGAATAAATTAACCCCTATGACAAGTGTACCCATCGCGAATGCAGGAGCCAACGAGGCCCAAGGTGCTAGAGCTAGATGACTTCGGCTTTCATTGACCATAAGCCCCCAGTCTGGTTGCGGTGGCTGCACTCCGAGTCCCAAGAATCCTAGAGATGCGGTCAACAATAAAGCGAAACTGAGCCTTAGGCTTGCCTCAACTCCAATGACAGGAATTATGTTTGGCAAAATTTCCTTAAGCACGATGTGGTATAACGGTTCACCTCTAAGACGTGCATTTTCAACGAATTCTAGTGGTTTTATTGTGAGAGCAGCACTTCTAATAACACGGCTGTTATTAGGAGTAAATGCTATTCCTATCACAGCTATTATCAGCCACGATTCATCTAGTGCTGTTCTCTGCAGGCCGATCGTTATTAATAATAAAGCTAACAGTAAGGACGGGAAGGACAATAGAAAATCCATAGCCCTCATAGCTATTTGGTCAAACCATCCCCCTAGATATCCGCTCGTAATACCAATAATAGTTCCAAGGAAAATTCCCATAGCTGTACCTATTACAGAAATCCAAATTATAGATCTGGCGCCGGCTATGACCCTACTTAAAACGTCTCGACCATTATGATCAGTACCAAAAAGGTGACTTAGGGACGGAGATTCAAATCGATGGTCCAAATCGTATTCTGTCGGAATATAAGGGGTTAGCCATGGGCCAAAAATGACTGTGATGGAATAAACGGCTATAATCGCCAACCCTATTCGGCCGCTGTTTGTACGAAGTGGTATTTTCACAAGGCCAGTGATTTTTGCAAGAGTAACTACCAATATTTGAACAGCCGTTGACTTTCCCCTCACAGTACTTGCATTCATTTTATTGTCCTACTCTAACTCTGGGATTCAAGAGGCCGTAAAGTAGGTCCGCCGCGAGGTTCGCGAATGCATAAATAGCAGCTATGACTAGCGCTGTAGATTGAAGCATTCGCATATCTCGGGTATCGATGGCCATTATCAGCAGGCTTCCAATACCTGGGTATGCAAAGACGAATTCAACAACAATGATTCCTCCAAACATCCATCCGACGTTGTTTGCTATTACGGTAATAGTGGGGATCATGGCATTTGGTAAGACGTGCTTAAACACAACCCGTCTCATACTGAGGCCTTTTAATATGGCAGTCCTGACGTAATTGCTTTCCATAACCTCTATTACGTTGGCTCGAGCCATACGCAATATATATGCAAATAAAGCCCCAGTGATAGTAAGGGTTGGAAGCACCAATATCTTGGGGGAACCCAAAATAGTTTCTCCAGGTAGCAAAATACTGGAGGATGGAAACCAACCAAGTTTGGTGGCAAAAACCATCATTAAAATGACACCAATAATAAATTCTGGAATCGAAATTGCGAGGAGACTTCCTATGCTGAGTATCCTGTCGAGTTTTGTGTCTGGTCGAGTACCTGCCAAGACTCCTCCAAGCAATGAGGTTGGGACCGCTATAATGAATGCCACCGCTGCGAGGAGAGCTGAGTTCGGAAGCCTACTTTTAACCATGCTGTTGATGGAAGCACCGCCTCGAGCAGCCATTCCCAAATCGCCCTGTACAGCATTTTTGATCCATACTGCATATCTTTCTACTGGGTGCCGGTCGAGCCCCATGTTATGGCGCAGGTTTTTCAAATTACTCTCAGTGGCTTGTTGGCCTAAAAGGAGAGAAGCTGCGTCTCCGGGTAGAAACTCAGTAGCTGTAAATATAGCTACTGAAACAAAGAAAAGAGTAACGGCAATAAAAGTTAGTCTTATGACGAGGAATCTTAGGATATTACAAAACTCCTTGGGTTGAGATCACATAATCCGGCAACGAATGTAGGTGATCCAGGTTTGTTTAATGCCTGGATCACCTGCGTTCGTGTTCAGCGTTTTACGTATTGACGCGCCTACTCAGAGCTCCACCAATCTTCAAAAAAGACCCAGTTGTTAGGGTGAGCTTTCGCTCCCTGTACGTGAGACTGATGGGCCAGTAGTGAGGGAACGTATAAGAGGTAAGCACTGGGAACCTCTTCTATGAGGATTTCCTGTATTTCTTTCCAGTAAGCTTTTCTTTTGTCAAAATCAATTTCAGTCGCGGACAGGTCCAATAGTTCATCCATCCGTGGACTGTTGAAATACGACTCATTCCAACTCCCACCACCCTTCAGGGCTACGCTAACCGCCTGGGCTGCTGGCCGTCCGTTCCATGCAGAAGTGACAGCAGGTGTTCCTCCTGGCATCATCCAGATTGCCTCCCAGAATGTGGACTCTTCATGCTTTGCAACTTCTATCTCAATAGGTAGACCGGTGGCTTCAACAGATTGTTCTACTGCGAGGGCCATCTCTAACATTTGGTTAAAGTCTGATGCATCAAGTTCAAAACTCATTGGGTTTGCGTCGCTGTATCCAGCAGCTTCAAGATAGCTGCGGGACTTTTCAATATCTTGATTGATTTTAGGTTGTCCAGCCCAGTACATTGGATCTGCGGTACCGATTGGATGGTCGTTAGCATTGGCACCGAATCCATACGTTACTGCTTTCCTTACAAAGTCTCTATCGATAGCATACTGAAGGGCTTTCCTAGCATTTTTGTCGCTGAAAATACTCCCTTCGCGATTATCCAATACCAGGTTTCTAATAGTGGCAGAGTCGGTTCCGGTGACTGTAATTCTATCGTGGCCATTTAACCCTTCAACTTGAGATAGGGAGAAACTTGCGATTAGATCGACCGCACCAGATTTTATAGCCTCTATTCTTGTTGCTTCTTCAGGCATGTAATACATGATGATTTGATCATAGAAAGGTTTCCCTTCAACCCAATAACTGTCGTACTTATTCATCACTGTTCTTTCTGCCGGGTTGTGATCGCCAAGGGTATAAGGACCTGACCCAAAGTCAGTGGTTGACTCCTGGAGTGTCTCCTGGGTTATGCCGTTAGGAACAATACGTGCGTGATAGTCAGATAAATCTTGGGGTAGATTGGTGTTGGAGCCTTTAAGGGTAAATACCACTGTGGCGGCATCAGGAGCTGTTATTTCAGTGATGTAGTCTATTTCTCCCAACAGAGGAGAGGCGGTTGTTTCATCCTGAATCCGGTCAAAGGTCCACTTTACATCGGCCGATGTTAAAGCAGATCCATCATGGAATGTGACTCCTTGTCGAACATTGATAGTGTAAACAGACAGATCGTCGTTAGCTGACCATGTTTCGGCTATCCTGTTTACTATGGCACCGTCATACCAAGGTTCAGTGAGGTTGTCATAGGTGTGGTTACTGTAAACGGCACTACCGCTTGACAGACCCATAATAGCTGGGTCCATAGCACCAAAGTCAACAGTTCCGAACTTTAAGATCCCTCCATATCGCTGCCCACCTGCACCTACTACAACTGGTACTGGGGTGGCTATCACTACTACTTCTTTCTCAACTTCAACCTTAACTTCAACTTCTTTGATGACCTCTTTTACAATCTCTTTTATAACTGTTTCCCCCGCTACCTCTTTGACAACTTCCACTTCACGCGTCCGGACCGCACCTTCTTTATCCCTGTACACTTCTTTAATCACTTCCACCGGTACTTCTACTTGTACTTCTTTTATGACTTGCACCTCTTTGACAATAGTCTCAGCTTCGCAGGCGGTCATAAATATGGAAAAAGCTGCGATTGATATAATCATGAACGAGCTCATGAATCTCTTGTTTGAAACACCTTTCAACATATATTTCTCCTTCGTTTGTTGGGAAATTTCGAATTTATTCGTTCTTTAAAAATGTTCACACCGTATATCGAGACCCAATAGGTAAAGTCGTGGACCACGAATGAGAAGGTTAAGGCACCGGATTGTTGATTGTTTAGTTCATGACCTATGAACTTGGTGCTGCACCATTGCGGTGTTAGGAACCTAGGCTATACAAGGGCTAACCTTGAAAGCTTAGTAGCGAGGTATAAACCTCGCAAATATGCGGTTGTTTGAAGTTATCTCCCTGCTCCGGGTTTGTGGATGATCCTTCCGGAGAAGTGTCAAATATATCCAAATAAGTGCTAATGGTCAAGTTTTTAAAGTGCAAATGAAGATAAATCCCGAAGCAATTAGACTCTAAACATCGGGTTGGTTCCCCTTATAGTCGCTGGACCTCCTCCAACTGCTATCGGTGACCCATCTGCTCTCCAACAAGCGGCACCGTGTATAGATCCGGTGTCGTCGAACAAAACTCCATTCATACCACCTGCAACCCTTTCCACCGCCTCAATAACATGACCTTTTTTGGTTAAAGGCTCAATAACATCTGGGGAAATGTCTGGCTCCAGTTCAAGATTTTGACCCTGTGTCCAAACTCTTGGGGCTTCTACGGCTTCCTGTAGCGACATACCATGGTCAATAACGTTTATTATCCCCTGTAGCACCGACGGGAATATGCGTCTTGCCCCCGGCGTTCCCAGAGACATGAAAGGTTTGCCCGACTTAAATACAGTGATTGGTGCCATGCTGCTCAGGACCCTTTTCCCAGGTGCTATCGAATTAGCTGTTCCGGGGTGAGGATCGAAGTTGTACATAGTGTTGTTTAACAAAACCCCTGTGCCCGGCACTGTAACACGTGACCCAAAGGCGTCATTAAGAGTTTGGGTCATAGATACCACACTGCCAGTTTCATCTGCTACTGTAATGTGGGTAGTGTTTTTTGATTCTGTGGCGAAAGCCGCTGGGTCATCATGTTCATATTTAGATGATTTAGACAAATCTATTTTTTGCCTACAGTGCTGCCCATATTCTTTTGATATAAGGCCTTCTACAGGTACTTTGACAAAGTCAGGATCTCCCATGTACTTGAACCTGTCAGCGAAAACCAATTTGAGGGTTTCTGCTATTAGGTGTATGTACTCCACACTACCGAATTGCATTTCTCTTACATTGAAACCCTCTATTATGTTCAGGGCTTGAATTATATGGGTGGCTCCAGAACTTACCGGGCCTACCCCGATAATTTCGTATCCTCGGTAAGTGCCGCGAACAGGTTCTCTGTATTTGATTTTGTATTGATCAAGGTCATCAAGGGATACGATTCCTTTGTTGGATTTCATATCTCGGTCGATTGAATCACCTAATTCGCCTTCCGTCAGGGTAGAAACACCATTTTTAGCAATATCTTCCAGTGTTTTAGCATAGTCAGGATTAGCAAGGATATCTCCTGATTTTAGAGCAACACCCCTTCCTAAAAAAGTGGATTTACTGCCAGGGTACGAAGATAATATTTCCTTGTTGTTTTCTACTATCCCAGACAGGTAATCGCTTACTCTAAATCCTTCCTTCGAGAATCTAATCGCTGGTCTTATAACTTTTTCAATACCCAGAAGTCCGTATTTCTCTTCGATATGAGACCAGGCCTGGAGGGCTGCAGGGACTCCTACTGATAGATATCCATACCTGTTTTGATGGTTTTTGGTTTCCATATAATCGGGCCATTTATCGGAAACGGGTAGGAACATATCTTCAGTAGCTTTTATAGGAGCAGTGCAGTAATTGTCGATAGTAATGGAAGATCTGTCCCTCGAGTTGTAATAATTGATAAATCCTGCTCCAGTTATGCCCACCATCATGGGCTCAACGACAGAAAGTGCAAACATGGTGGCTATTGCTGCATCCACTGCATTTCCACCCGATGTGAGCATTTCGATCCCGGCGAGAGATGCCAAGGGATGGTTTGACGCAACAACCCCTTTAGAACCGATGACCTCTTGTTTGTAGGTAGTTGCCATTTGGTTTCTATATTTTTCCATCAATAACTATATCTATGAGTGCAGGTTTACCACATGACAAAGCCCTCTCCACTGCCCCAGAGATTTCATTAGGATCTGTCACCCGTTCGCTGTGCAGTCCCATTCCTTCGGCTATCGTACATAGGTTGAAAGGGGTAACGAAGTCAGAATAGAGAAGATTGTCTCCAGCAGGCTCTGGTTCGTGAAGTATTTCTTTTTGATATACATTGAAGTTAACCTTGAGAACCCTATACATTCCGTTGTTACAGATAACAAACACGCATGGGATGTTGTCATTGGCGGCTGTCCACAATCCTTGCACTGTCATCATCGCACTGCCATCCCCGATAATTCCCAAAACAGGTCTGTCAGGGAAAGCGCATTTAGTACCCATAGTGGCTCCTATCCCACCTCCGATAGACTGTCCTCTAACACCTCTTATATCATTCCTCTCGTTGGCGGGGAAATAGTGCCGCATAGCTGCTCTGTTACTTATCGAATCATCGACTACGATTGAATTTTTTGGGATCGATTTTGCCAATTCAGACATCATTCTTGCCGGTGATATAGGTATACTGTTCCACTTTTCTCTAACAGAGTCTTCATAAGCAGTCCTTTGAGAAGACGCGTCAGAAATGACCTGAGTTTTTCTTGTCTCTACCAGATTTTGGTCCACGGTCTCAGAGACTTGAGATATCAGTTCGGCAAGGGCAGTTTTACAGTTAGAAATTATCCCAATATCTGTTGGTTCTGACCTCCCGACCCGGCCAGGGATCGGGTCTATATGGATTAATTTTTGAGATCCATCTAAAATTACATCGCCCCAGTAGAAAAGTTCGTCAAAGGTGTCCATACCTACAGCAAGTATCACATCGAATTCTCTTAACGATTCGCGTGACTCTTGTGATCGCAGTGAATGTATTCCTTGGTATTGGGGGTGGCTAGTGGGGAAAGACACCTCTGCGCCACGCGACTGAAATACCGCCATACCTAATAGGTCCGCGATCGCTACGGCTTCATTTAGTGCCTTATCATCAGAAACCCTATCTCCTACCATAAGTGCCGGATTTTTTGCTTGGGTCAGTAATTTTGAAGCCTCTCTAATCCCAGCAGGACTTGGGATAACATCATCATGCACCTTAGAGGAAGGAACGATATTCATATCCGCCATTCCTTCTAGTGCATTTGCAGTAAAACCTACATACACCGGACCTTTAGGATGACTGTTTGCTTCATTAAAAGCCCGTCTCAGCACGCTTGGGATTTGGTCCGGTAGATCCAGTTCAACAGCCCATTTAGTGACAGGCCGAACAAGTTCTGCCAGATCTGTTTTTGTTTCATTTATTTTTCTAGAGTCATAGTTAGCGGAAGTCACTACCATGGGTGTACCGCTGTTAAGTGCATCGAGCATTAGTGCAATGCCGTTTGCAAGCCCACTGTCCACATGCAGGCTAACAAAGGCCGTCTTCTCCGTAGACCGAGCAAAGGATTCACCCATTCCCATAGCAACGCTTTCCTGTAGTGCCATGATGTAGCTAAATTCAGGGTATTCTCCCAACATATCTACCAGGGGTCCCTCACTGGTCCCGGGATTACCGAAGATATACTCAATGCCTTCTGCCTTTAGCATTTCCAGCACTGCTTGTTTTCCAGACATCTTTTGTGACATTTTGGCCCCCTAGAATTTCTTCTTCTTGAGGGAAACATGGTACAGATTGAAATTAATAACGGCAATCAGCAGAAGTCATGCTAATATGCCGTTGTTTATATCTTTAGGTCATGTATTTTCACAGGAATGATTAATATGTCAGAAATTGCAGCAGGTCAGGCAGTAATTGAATTACTTAGGGCTGAAGGTGTCGAATATGTCTTTGGCGTCACTGGCCTAACGACTAACAGTATGGTGACGCAAATGTATGGACGTGAAGATATTAAATTTATCGATACCAGGCATGAAGAAGGTGCCATTTTGATGGCCTACGGATATTCCAAATCAACGGGTAAGCCTTCTGTCTGTATGACCACCTCGGGCCCAGGCACAATAAATCTCGCTGGCGGCATGTCTCTTGCATTGAAGGGAAGAGCTCCTGTCATTGCGATTGCTGGTGATACAGCGATGGAATACATCGGAAGGGATGGGTCGCAGGCCTTTGATCTGGTAAATGTATTTAAACCGTTGACCAAAATGGCTGTCCAAGCAAATAAAACTGAAAGAGTGCCAGATCTTATCCGGGAAGCTTTTAGGATTGCGATGTGGGGTAAGCAAGGGCCAGTACTTCTTGACATTCCGAGGGATTTATTGGACAAGGAAACTCTGTCTGATGAAATGTTAAGTCCCAACCAGTATAGGACCGTAAACGCGAGAACTTCCGGTGATTTGCAGGCGGTGAGTCAAGCCGCAAATCTGTTGCTTTCAGCCGAGAGACCACTACTACTCGCTGGCGGGGGTGTATTGGACGCAGAGGCCTCCGCTGAAGCTGTGCAGTTGGCCGAAATTTTGGATATGGCCATGGTGCCTTCGTATGGTCATCACGATGCGATTCCTAACAGTCATCCTCATTACATTGGCCCTCCTGGTGGTCGTGGGTCAGGAGAAGCTCATGAAGTAATGGATAAGGCTGATGTGATACTGGCATTGGGTACCAAAATAAATCAGGCTTCTAGTTCATGGGATTATAGTGTTATAAACGAAGACACAAAAATTATTCAAATAGATATTGATCCTACTGAAATAGGTAGGAATTACCCTGTTTCAGTAGGTATTGTTGGAGACGCTCAAAGGGTAGCCGAACAACTGGTTGAGGAAGTACTCAAAATGTCTGCGGAAGGTAAAACCAACAATATCTGGAAGTCAGAATTCCAATCAATAGCTAAGAAGAGAATTCAACGTCTGGTATCTGAAAAGTCTCTAAGTGCTAATCCCATGATGCCACAGCAAGTTTATCCAGAGTTGACCAAGGCATTACCGAAAGGGTCCATGGTCACAATTGATGCCGGTGTTGCACCTGGACTCTCGTACGATAGGCTTTTTTTTGAAGAACCTAGAACCATGTTTAATTACGCTGGGCAAGGTGCCCTTGGTATGGGTTTTAGCGTGGGATTAGGAACTAAACTTGGCAGACCTGATAGGACGGCAGTAAGTCTTCATGGCGATGGAGGTTTTCTTTATACGTGCGGTGAGTTAAACACAGCTGTAAGGCATAATATTCCGTCTGTCAGCATTGTTTTAAATAATAGTTGTATGGGTGCTGAGAAATCTCAACAAAAAGCTCTACATAACGAGAAATATGTGGGCGTTGACCTGGAAAATCCGAGATTTGATAAGCTGGCAGAAGTGTTTGGTGCTAAAGGCTACTATGTTGAACATCCGTCAGAAATAGCGGATACAGTTGCTGAAGCGGTAAAAAGTAATATGCCGGCGGTAATTGAAATTCCAGTTCAGGAATATTTTCCCCCATCAGCACCGACTCCTCGCTAGAAGCCGTCATAAATATTAAAAGGAGAACAGTGTGCCAAAGCCAACAAAAATTGAAAAACTGGAAACATTCTTATGGGATAGATGGTTGCTGTTAAAGATACATTGTGAAGATGGTACTGTCGGTATTGGCGAGGGAGGGGTGCATGGTTGGCAGCGACCCACCAAAACGATGATAGAAACGATGGAGGCATATCTACTAGGTCAAGACCCTCACAAAATCGAACACCATTATCAGTGGTTGTATCGTTCCTCTCATTTCATGGGCTCAGTTGTCCAGGGGGCTTTGTCAGCCATTGACATAGCGTTGTGGGACATAAAAGGAAAGAGATTAGGGGTGCCAATTTATGACCTAATGGGAGGTAAAACTAGAGATAGAGTTCGCTGTTATATGCACGTTGGATCAGGAGAGGGCGGTAGTGCAGAAGATTTGGCCAATGATGCTTTGGATGCCGTCAAAAAAGGATATACGGCTGTAAGATTTTCGCCCTTCCCATCTGACTATTATTTACATAAATCATATAGTGGATGGGCAGATGAAGCGGTTAATAGGGTAGGAGCTGTACGGGAGATGGTCGGCCCTGATGTTGATGTGTGTGTTGAAATACATCGCCAAATGAATCCTGCTGAAAGCATTTCTTTAGGAAGGAGATTGGAACAATTCAACCCGTTCTTTTATGAAGATCCGATGCTTCCTGATAGCCCAAAAACCATGGGTGAAATAGCTGCTAAATGCAATATACCCATTGCAACCGGAGAGAGATTCACTACAATTTTTGAGTATCAGCAGCTTTTAGAATCTAACGCAGTTTCCTACGTTCGTCCTGATCTTTGTCTGTGTGGAGGACTCAGCGGGTCCAAAAAAGTAGCTGCAATGGCTGAGGCTAACCATGTAAAAGTTATTCCACACAATCCCCTATCTCCAGTTAGTACTGCTACCTGTGTCCAATTGGATGCCTGTATTCCAAATTTCGCTTTGCAAGAATATACAGGCGAAGACAAACCGCCCAAGAGTCAGCTGTTTGTGGAATCACTGGAGATGATAGATGGGTATCTAACAGTGCCTGAGGGGCCTGGTTTGGGTATTGAAATAAATGAAGATGCCTTATTAATGCCTGAAAACCCTAAAGTATTGGATACTCCAATTGGATTTGATGGGTCAGTACAGGATCGATAGAATTTTTGGAACGCTAACTTTGACTGAAATATACGACGTCGTCAGCAAAAGGTTTATCACTGCTTTTAATTAAACCGATTTGCCCTCTACCTGTGACCAAGTTTTTCCGGCCATCCATAGTAGGATCGGTATATCTGTCATACCATCGCCCAAGCTCCTTGGTCGTCGCTCAATGTGAAGAGTATGTTTGGTTTATCAGAATTCCGGCTTGCCATTTACCACCTCTCTTTTATATAGACAGTGGCTTCATTGTCGGATGATTCGTACATTGCCAAAGCTACCTGCAGCACTTGAGATGAGAAATTTATATCCATGTCTAGGGATTCGTTTTTTGTGATTGAATCTACGAATGCTCGTGCAGCTCCTTTAAATCCTTCAATCCAATCGGCAGGAACATTGTATGAAATGGTTTCGTCACCTTTGATCAGTATCACCGGAGGCATATCTAATAGTTCGCCCGTACATCTGGTGACCCAGATTGTGCCTTTCGGGCCTATAATCTCAAAAAATTCGTCGGCATTGTAATATTTTCCTTTAATGGGCATTTGACTTGCAGAAGAATAATCAATGGTTATCAAACAATCTTTGTCTTTTACTTTCATGACAGCAGCGCTTGGCGTATCCGCAAGAAAATCATCGGTCCTTGTCACCATACTGGTCACTTTCTCTACATTTCCGACCCATGATATTGCAGTGGCGTATTTGTGCCAGCCATCGTCATAAAGCATGCCTCCGGGATTTTTTGAAGGGTCCCTTCGCCAGACGTAAGCGTCTTTTTCAGGCCTAATCATTGTTTCTGATCCCAACCCCCTAATAGTCCTGATCCTAACGAGAGAAGGTGTTCCGATAGCGTCATCCTGAATAAGTTCCTTAGCTTTTAAAATAGGGGGGTAATAGAGAAAGTTTTCAGTTACTCTGAAAATCCTGTCATTCTTTTGTACAGCTTCTCGAATTTGTTTTACTTCTTCCATGGATGTTGCTATCGGTTTCTGACACGATATATGTTTTCCTGAATCGAGCCCTGAAATAATTTGTGAGGCATGCAGGTGGGTAGGGGATAGAAGCTCAACAGCGTCTACAGAGTCATCGGCCAAGAGATTGTCGTAGTTAGTATAAATTCGTGGGTCGATTTGCCATTCTTTTGCTTTCGAAATCGCTCGAGTTTCGTCAAGGTCACAAAGAGCTACTATCTCGCAGTCTGGGTGTTCTAAATAACCTGGCACGTTGAGTTGAGATATTGTTCCGCAACCTACTATTGCTAATCTGACTTTAGACATAACATTCACCCTTACAATTCGTTGGATTGTTTAGCCCTTTGTGCCATATTACTATTTATAGAGATAACATTTAAATTCAAGTAGGTAGGAAAACGTGGTTCATTTAAGCAAGACTGCAGATATATTTTTGAGTCAAACCCAGATAGCAGTGTTAAGCACTGTAGGTACGGATAACCGCCCTCATTCTGTGCCAATATGGTACGAGTGGGACGGTGATCATGCCTTTATGTTCACTGGTGCAAACACTTTGAAATGGAAAAATTTGTCTAATAACCCATACGCAAGCTTGTGTGTAGATTTCAGGGAACCACCTTACAGGTCGGTTGTTGTGCGTGGCAAAGTAAAGGAAATAAAGAAACCTCTTCATGATTTTGTTAAGAAAATGGCGATTCGATATTACGGACCAAATGAGGGAAGTGAATTTGCTAAGTCATATCCGGATGACAAAAAAGGTGTGGTGATATTTCAATTAATCCCTGACAAAATCATTGAGGAGTTGGAAGACTAGTTTAATCGCGGTGCGAAAATCATATGGTGATGGCTAATTGAATATTATTTCCGAATTTATCAGGCTTTTAATTTCATTGGCAGAGTACCCCATTTCCCTAAGAATATTTTCAGAGTCTGCCCCGGGGATCGTTCCAAGTTTTCTAATTGAACTAGGAGTATTCATCAACTTTGATCCAAATCCCACTTGAGTTATCACAGTCTCATCTACTGTACCTGCTTGAATGAACATGCCTCTAGCTTTGATATGTGGGTCCTCTAGCACTTCATTGAAATCATAAACGGGTGCTGCTGCTACGTCTTCAGTTTGCCTGAACAAATCCCACCACTCATCCCGTTTCTTGGTTTTGAACAAAGTTTGCAATTCACTCATTATTTCTTCGTATTGATCAGTATTATGTTGACTGTCCAAGAATTGATCTAACTTCAGTGTTCTGCAGAGATTTCGCCAGAAATTGGGCTCTATGCAACCAAGACTTATATATTTACCGTCTTCGCATTCAAAAACGTTGTAATAAGGTGCACCTCCATTCAGAGTCATCTGTCCAGGTTTTGGGGCCTCTCCAGACTTAAAATATTCTCCAGATATTGCCGATAAAAGATAGGTGACACCATCTGACATGGCTATATCTATTTTTTGACCTTCATGTGTATTTGATCGGGAAAAAAGTGCGCAAACTATTGAAAATGCGGCGTTCATACCTCCTGCTGCAAAATCAGCAATAAGGTTGTATGGAATTGAAGGTTTGCCATTCTCACTGCCAATTAACCCCAGGGCCCCCCCAACTGAGATATAGTTGATATCGTGTCCAACTAAATCCTTGTACGGTCCGGTCTGTCCGTACCCGGATATAGAACAATAAATTATTGACGGATTAATTTCCTTTATTGTTTCGTAACCGCAACCCAGTCGAGTTACTACTTCGGGTCTGAATCCTTCTAGGAAAACATCGGCGTCTTGGCAGAGTTGGTGAAGTATCTTAATGCCTTCCTCTTTTTTTAAGTCTAGTACGATACTTCTTTTATTTCGATTTAAGGGGTTGGTTGCAGCGTTTTTTCGGTTTTGGGGGTCATTTACGGTTCTAGAGGCTATTATTCTGGCCGTGGGAGGTGCCTCTACTTTTATTACATCTGCACCCATGTCACCAAGCATCATGGAACAAAATGGTCCAGGAGCCATTCTGCTTAAATCAACTATTTTTATTCCGTCCAATGCGCTTTTTTTCATCAAAAAGATTGCTCCAATACGCCTTCAAGTAGTAAATCGGCTACTTCTGAAGGGCTCATAGAAAGTATTTCTTCAAGGATCTCCAAATTGTGTTCGCCAATCATCGCCTGTGCGCGGCTTAAATGCCCAGGGGTTTTTGAAAGTTGGAACTGCAGCCCATCGTATGGCATAGGACCAATTTCGGTGTGCTGTAGCCATTGAAAATATCCCATATGTTCAAGGTGAGGGTCCTCCCACATATCGGATTGGCTTTGTACCATACCAGACGGGATTTTGTGACTCTGAAGTAATTTCATAACGTATCTCGATTCATGCTGGGAAGTCCATTCGGTGATTAAATGATCAATGTGGTCTTTATTTGCTTTTCGCTCCGTTAAATTCTGTTTGTATATTGCTTCTTGCAAACCTAAAATTTTTGAAAATTCTAACCATTGTGGTTCAGATTCTATAGCTATTGCCACCCATGATTCTTCTGTGTCAGTAAGGGATCTTTTTTGGTTAAGGCATCGATAGATGCCATGTGGGTACATTCCATCATCTTCATTTCCCATTCGGCCTAGAATTGACCCATCTTCGTTGTATTTCATGATATGTGGCGCTAGAAAATGCATAGCTCCTTCATATTGTGAAAGGTCAATATGCTGACCCTTTCCATGGCGATCTCTATAATCGAGCGCAGCAACTATGGATCCGAAAGCGATTGGAGGGTTAAGAAAATCAGAATATGCGCCATAAGGCCCGGCAGGACTTTTATCAGGCCATCCTGTGATTTCATAAAATCCAGCCATCGCTCCAGCAAGTTGCCCATAACCTGCAAAGTTGTTGTGGGGTCCAAATTGTCCCATTAGGCAGGTACTAAAATATATAACATTCGGCCTTATTTTTATTACAGAAGGGTAGTCGAGTCCCCATGATTTCATAACTCGTGGTGTAAAACTTTCTGCTATCACGTCGGGTTGCCATTCAATTATGAGATTCTTAACTAGTTCTAAAGATTGTGGGAGCGATAGATTAAGTCCCAGATTTCTTTTACTTGAGTTGTAATTGCCGCTGAACTGACTTCTATTTATACCCGGTATTCCATCCTTAAATGGTTGCGCGCCTCTTAGAACGTCAGGTCTACTAACAGACTCTATTTTGATTACGTCAGCTCCATGGTCGGCGAGGTATTTAGTTGTGATTGGGCCTACACCAACCCAGGTGAAATCTAAAACTTTTAGACCGTCAAAAAGGGCGTTTTGAATGTTATCAGACACTATATGATCTCCTGTCTCTTTAACTCATCAATTTCAGTTCTATTTATACCGAAATCGATGAATACCTCTTCATTGTCAGAACCGACAGATGACGAGGGAGAATAAACCCGTAGAGGAGTTTCCGACATTTTTATATACGGACCTAGATGAGTTATATCTTTACCAAATTCTGGATGATATATATCTATCCAGAATGATCTGGCATCTAATTGAGGGCTTTTTCTAATATCTTCTACTGTATTGCAGGGAGCTACTAAAAGTCGTGATGAGAGAGCTCTTTCAAAAATTTCGTTTTTCGTTTTGTTGAGCAGAAATTTTTCTATGGATTTTTCAATTGTTTTAAACTCAATTGCCTCTTTACCATTTGGGTCACTATCAGGTTTGAGATCCCATTTATCGATATTGAAGCTTAGAATTTCCTTTTCAATCTCAGTTTCTTCCGACATCCATTCAATAAATCCCTTTAATGTCCTGGCCTGTGCATTCATGCTTACATAGCCATCAGCGCATTTGAATACGTGTCTTGCATCGATAGGGCCTCTTTTCCTAAAAGCGCCTGCTCTTGTCACGTCTGTGCCATGGAGCTTTGGAAATGGAGTTGCATTCATTAAAGTCCAAATAACAGAAATTTGTTCCGAAACATCTACATGTTGGCCGCTTTTATTATTCCTACTATGCCTCAATGCGGCTACGGTTGCCCCAAAAGCTTGGGATCCAGCGACTAATTCGGCCTGTGGGAAGCTGATTCTTACAGGTGGACGGTCTTCATCACCACTAACAAACGGCATGCCGCCCATGGAAGAGGAGATTAAGTCAGTGGATACAAAACCGGCATATGGTCCAGTGGATCCAAAAGGAGTCATAGTGGTATGTACTAATTGAGGATTGCGTTTAATTAGAGTTGCAAAGCCAATATTTAATGAATCCAAGTATCCGGGTTGAAACGACTCGAGTATGGCGTCACTCCGATCCACTAACCTAAGGAATATTTGTCTTCCTGCTTCAGTATCAAGAGAAAGCGAGATTCCTTTTTTGTTGGAGTTATAAGCTGCCCAGTATAGACTTTTGATATTACCACTTGAATCGAGGGCAAAAGGCCCTCGTAGGCGGGTTTGGCTGCCACCTGGAGGTTCTATTCTGACGACTCTTGCCCCCATGTCTCCCAATAGTCGCCCGCAAATATTGTGACCACCCTCAGATAAATCCAAAATGGTATAGGGGAGCAGAGCGCCTTGGTTTGGAAGACTTAAAGATTCCATTCGGTTGGAGGCCTCCCGGTATGACTACAGATAATGAACTAAGCCCTAGGTAAACCTAATCCTCTACCTGCAATGATGTTTCTTTGGATTTCGGAAGTGCCAGCTGCGATGGTTGAGGAAAAAGAGCTTAGATACATTTTTTGTACGGCACCTTCCAGTGGGGAGCGATCTGACTCATGTGAAAGCAAGCCTTTCATACCTATTATGTTCATTGCTGTGTTCGCGACTCTTTGTACCAACTCGGTTCCAAATAATTTAGACATGGAGGCTTCTGCATTCGGAACCATTCCATTACTCTGCATCCAAGCTACTTTATACGACATGGATCGTGAAACTTCCGTTTCAATATGTCGTTCTGCCAGCCTGTTTCGGACTAATTGGTTTTCAGAGAGGGGCTTCCCATTTTTCTTTGCTGATTTGACATAGTTTGTGAGAGACGCAAGTATCCTTCTTGCATTTGCTGAGTAACCAACTCCTGACCTTTCAAAGTCCAAAGCAACCGCCAGTGTGTACCACCCGCGGTTTTCTTCCCCAACAAGGTTTTTTGAGGGAATTCTGACATCTTCAAAGAAAACTTCATTGAACTCATGGGATCCAGCCATGTTGTATATTGGCCTAACTGCCACGCCGGGGGACTTCATGTCCACCATAAATAAACTGATTCCCCTGTGCTTTGGAGCTTTTGGGTCGGTTCTGGCTGCAAGCCAGCCAAAGTCCGCAATGTGAGCAGAGCTGGTCCATATTTTTGACCCGTTTATAACGTAGTCGTCGCCATCTTTCTTTGCCTGAGTTTGAAGTGATGCTAGGTCCGATCCTGACCCTGATTCACTGTAAAGAGTGCACCAATATGCATCACCGTCTCCAATCGGGGGTAAGTGTTCCTTCCTTTGTTCATGAGTTCCAGCGATCATCAAGGTGGGTCCCACCCAACTAATTGCACCTGTACCCAGGTCAGTGCCCGGCACATCTTGATAGGTCATCTCTTCTCGGTATATTAGCTGCTCCATTATTGAGCGACCCTGTCCCCCGTATTCTTCCGGCCACGCCATGGTTAACCAACCTTTTTCAGCGAGCTTCTTTGCCATGGATTTGGTAAAAGGTAAATTTCCCTCAGAAAAATGACCTTCTGGAGAGAGAGAATTCCAATTTTCAGGAAGTTCCTTTTTTAGAAATTCTAGGAGTTCCCGTCTGAAGGACTCTTCTTTTTCTGTAAATGTGTACTGCATATAACACTATTTTCAAGAAGGCTTGGATGATATTGTTCCGGAATCCTACTATATAAAGGCGTTGGAAAGGAATATTCCCTGCCGAGCTAGCCTAGAGTTTTCCGGGCATACCACCGTCTACATTTATTATTTCCCCTGTGATAAATCTAGAATCGTTTGATACGAGGAATAAGACTGTATTGGCTACGTCATCTGGATAACCTGGCCCGTCTAATATTTGGATGAAATCGAAAGCTCTTTTGAGAGAATGGTTTCCCCCTCCAACATCAGTTAAGGGAGTGATAATTTGCCCGGGCCTCACTCCGTTTACCCTAATATTGTGTTGGCCTCCCATACCAGCAGCATATCTGGTGAAAGCGTCAACTCCTGCTTTTGCTGCATAGTAAGATGAGGAAGGTCCACGACCCACTAGGTCATACATGTTTTTGCTAAACCCTCGCTGAGCGGCTAGCGAGGACATGTTTACGATCCGTCCGTTACGAGATTCGATCAAATGTGGCCAGGCAGCACGGCTTACATAGAATGTTCCATTCAAATTAACCGCAATAACCCTCTCCCATCCTTCATCTGTTTCATTGGGGAAGTTACCTTTGTCACCTCCTCCTGCATTGTTAAATAGAACACTTATTTTTCCGTATGTTGAGGCGACATTGTTAACTACTTCATCAACTTGTCTGGGCTCAGCTACGTCACACTGAAAAAAAGTGGCTTCTCCGCCGGATGCTTTTATAGCGGACTCTACTTTCTTTCCTTCTTTTTCCCTCCTAGCTAAAAGAGCAACCTTAGCCCCTTCTTTAGCTAAGAGATGTGCAGTCGCTTCCCCTATACCGCTGTTTCCACCTGTCACGATAGCTACGTCGCCGTTCAATTTGTTGTTGTCCATTAATAGCTCCTTTTATATATTTTTTTAAAAACTCCTAAAACATAGCCATCGTGCTCTCCCAACAACGGGGCCCTATTGAATCTAGGTTCGATACCGGATATTGAAATTGTTTCACCATGAGCCTGCCTCAAGTCGATTTCTGGGTGGGGCATATCGACAACATGTGTCTTATTGAAACTTAAATCTCTTGTGGGTAATTCATTTCTCTACCGCAGTTGGTTGGCTGATCCCAATATCACGCCTAGATGGAGGCTCGTTAGGGATCAATTCTGATAAGTTACGGTCAAGGAAATGGGTATTTATTTTTCCACATATAAACTCAGGGTGAGACATAATTTTTAAATGGAACTCAAGATTGGTTTCAACTCCATCTATATCAAACTCTCCTAGTGCCTGTTTTGATCGATTTACAGCATCGAGGAAGTTGCTGGAATTGGAATGGCATATAAGTTTTGCAATCAGAGAGTCAAATGCCATGGTGGTTTCGTATCCCGAATAAACAAAGCTGTCAGTTCTGATCCCTGGTCCCCTAGGGGCACTATACCTGGTTATTTTTCCTGTCGAAGGTTTTATCTGTCCTGAATTAGATATAGTTTCACAGTTGATCCTATTTTGTATTGCATACCCTCGGACCATAGGTGGATTGTTCACATCAAGTCCTATTTCACTCAATGTAGCTCCCTCTGCCAAGCGTATTTGAGATTGAACAATATCTACGCCTGTTACTTCTTCGGTAACTGTATGTTCAACCTGCAATCTGGGATTCCCTTCAATGAAGACAAACGAGTCGTATTCAGCCTGATTACTTTGGTAAGTTAAGAATTCAAAGGTACCTATATTGGAATAACCAACACTATTGGCAAGTTTCACAGCTGACTCGATAATTTCGTCACGCAGACTTTCAGCAATAAAAGGAGCCGGAGCAATTTCCACCAGCTTTTGGTATCTTCGTTGTATACTGCATTCTCTTTCCCAGAGATGCGTCACATTACCAAAATGATCTCCAATAATCTGCACTTCAATATGTCTAGCGTTTTCTATAAGCTGTTCGGCATATAAATCACCGTTTCCAAAACTTCTTCTGGCTTCAGATTGGCATCGCTTAAATAGCCTTTCTATTTCCGATAAATTGTTTATCGCTCTTGTGCCCCTACCTCCAGCACCTCCTATTGCCTTGAGCATCATTCGACTGCCTTCAGGGAGGGTGCTGAAAAACTCTGTGGCTGATTCAATTGTGATAGGTCCTTCCAGTCCCGATGGCGTTGGTATTTTTGAATTTTTTGCAGCTAGCCGAGCCCTTCCTTTATCTCCAAATAACTCCAGCATTTCAACATTAGGTCCGATGAATATAATTCCTTCTTCTTGGCATCTTTTTGCAAATTCTGGGTTCTCTGCAAGAAATCCGTAACCGGGATGAATTGAGTCAGCACCAGATTCCTTGGCAATTCGCATCACCTTGTCGATATCTAGATATGCTGATACTCCGTTTCCTGATAGCGGGAAAGTTTCATCTGTTGCCTGAATATGAAGCGACGAAAAATCGTCATTTGAATATATTGAAACGGTGCCAATGTTCAGGTCTGAGGCAGCTCTTGCAATTCGGATTGCAATTTCTCCTCGATTAGCTATAAGTATTTTTTTTAACGTCATCGAGATACCTTATGTTTTGGCAGTAGAGGCCATTTTACTGCAGTTTCCTTCTTTTTTTTGTTTTCGAATGGATCTGAAAAGATATTTTTGGATTTGACATCCTTCCGATAGCTAAATTGATTCTCTGGTATTATTCGCCGAAATCGATATCTATTCACTGAAATCTGTAAGGGGGGGGAATATGATTACTAATTTCGATAGCCTTTATGCCGGTCATGTAGATTTGTCCGATGTTGGATATGCCGGTAAACCTGTAAATGACCGTACTTTCGGCAATGATTACCTTATCTCAGCTTTTGATAAGGCTACAGAGATAGCTCAAACCATGGATCGGTGTGGCTACGATACATTCTGGATGGCCGAGCATCATTTTCAACCTGAAGGGTATGAATGTTTGCCCAATGTTCTCATGATGGCTCTGCATTTATCGCATCTGACTAAAAATGTGAGATTGGGATGCGGTTTCAATATTGCCCCGATGTGGCATCCTTTGAGGCTCGCAGAAGATTATGCTACCGCCGATGTTTTAACTGGAGGGAGGGTCGTATTTGGCGTAGGAAGGGGATACCACACTCGAGAGGTGGAAACCTTCGGGTCACCTCTTCTGGATCAGCCAGCTAATCGAGAATTATTTGAAGAGCAGGTGGATATAATATTTGAGGCGTTTAATAAGGAGTCTTTTTCACATAAAGGTTCCTACTACACTATCCCGCCGGAGGTTCCTTATAGAGGCTACGATCTTAAGGAAATTACTCTAGTTCCCCGACCGGTGAACCGACCAGTGGAATGCTGGCAACCGATTCAAAGTGCCACTCCACGTGGATTAGATTTTATGGCCAAACATGGGATAAAAGGGATCATCGGTGGGGGTAGCTCTGAAGGTGGAGCCATGGATAGGGCTGTACACGGGCTTAGAGATGCATATTCCAGAACAGGGATCGAGACCGAACCAGGTGAGAACTTGGCAATTGGGTTTCATTTCCATATCGCCGAAACTCAAGAACAAGCTATGAAAGAAGTAGGCCAATTCTACGAAGAAAATTTAAAAATGTTTGGACCTCTTAGATTGGTTAAAGCCCTGAGTGATGAACAAATCGAGGCTATGAGTAATCCTGAAACAGCTCTAAAGGCCGGATTGCCTACTATTGAAGATGCTGTAGCTGCTGGTGGAGTGCTTGCGGGTCCTGCTGAATTAATTATCGAGCAGTTAAAAGCCTTGGAACAGAAATATCCTGGACTCAACAGAATCAGTGTGAGCCATCCGGTTGGCACTCCGAAATCAGTGATGATTGAGCAGCTTGAACGATTCTCAGAGCAAGTTATGCCGGCTTTCAAAGGATCAGTGCCAGAATTGGTTCCCGGGGACTAGTAATTTTAAATTTAGAACTAACTTGACTGACCTAACCTGACCTCTATATTACCTGCTCTTTCTTCTTGAAGGAGCAGGCTGATCCTGGAGTCCTTGTTCTCCCACCCTCTGTTTATAGCAGAAGTCAGCTCATTGTAAGCATGACTCGCCGCTTCCATTGGAACGTCATATTCTCGGCCGAGCTCCAATGCTAAAGAAACATCTTTTCTTGCCAGCTTGAGGGTAAAATTTGGAGGGTCAAATTTACCTTGCAGATATGTGTCCGGCAAGGTGACATTGAGTAAATTACCTCTTCCTACACTTCCGTTCTTTATGCATTCAAATAAGTTTTCCGGATCTACCCCGGCCTTTACTCCAAGAGTCAGACATTCAGATATGATCATCTGCATTCCATACCCGATGGTGTTGTGCATCAACTTGCATATGCTGCCAGAACCGATAGTTCCGGTATAACTTACTTTATCCCCGAAGGAATCTAGGATCGAGTTTATTTGATTGAAAATGCTTTCGCTCCCTCCAACCATGATTGCCAATTTACCTGTTTGGGCTCCTTTTACACCGCCACTGACCGGGGCATCCAAAACAGAAGCGCCTTGCTTTTCGAATTCTTCGGATAATTCTCTAATCAGAGTGGGAGAGCTTGTACTGAGATCAATCCATATTGACCCGCTCGATACTCCTTCTATTAACCCGTCATTACCCATCGATACTGATTCCACCTCAGCTGGACCGGGGAGCGAAGTGAAAATCACATCCACGGATTCTGCCAATTCTTTAGGAGTATCGGCCCATTCAGCCCCTAATTCCAGAAGATTTGTCGCAGCCGCTCTATTTAAATCGTGAACTACCATGTCATAGCCTGCCTTGGCTATATTCATAGACATACCGCCTCCCATGTTTCCGAGCCCAATAAACCCAACTTTGATTTTTTCCATACCGGTTTTCTCCCTTTGTCGACCTTTCGATAAATCCTTGTGAAAAAAAAGAATACAATGTCGGCGCGAGTTTATCAGGCTTGCAGTAAACAGGGATTGCTTAAAAGCGTAGAGGGGGTATTTAATGCAAGAAAAGCTGCAAATAGGCAATTTAGAGATCCTGTCATTGATGGATATGGTTCCGCCTTCCCGGTCTCCAGAGGATTTTTTCCCAGATGTGGACATAACACTATGGGAGCCTTATTGGAATGAAGTTTTAGATAAGGGCATGGTTCAACTTTACTATGGATGTTTTGTTGTTAGATCAAAAGGAAAAATAGTGCTGGTTGATACAGGGATAGGTCCAGGGCCTCACCCTACCCGAGGAGACAAAAAGGGTGATCTGCTAAATGATCTCGGAAGGCAGGGTATCAAACCAGAAGAAATAGATATCGTGATACATAGTCATCTACATATTGATCATGTCGGTTGGAATTTGGATCTTTCTTCAGATCCACCCAGCCCGTATTTTCCGAATGCTAGGTATTTGGTTCCTTCTACAGACTGGGATTATTTTACCAGGCCTGAGAATCTAATTAATGCTCCATGGGTAAGTGAAAATGTTATTCCCTTGGAGACCTTATCTTTGATGGATCTTTTCGGCGATGGATTTAATGTCACCGATGAGATAACTGCGCTCCTAACCCCCGGGCATACCCCTGGACATATGTCATTTTTATTGAATTCTGGCGGAGAGAAAGCAGCTATTGTTGGGGATGCGATTCACAGCAAAGTCCAAATAAGCGAGCCATCGTGGTGTGCGGGAGTGGATGTTGATAAGAGAGCCAGTGAAAGAAGCAGACGTGATCTTATAGAGCGGTCAGTTTCACAAGGCATGATCATAGCGGCGGGGCATTTCAATCCCGATGAGCATTTCGGAAGAGTACATCGACACGATGAGGCTATGACTTGGGAACCTGTATAAAAATAAATCTGGAGGTGTGGGATGAATAGGCTTGAAGGTAAGGTGGCCCTTATTTCAGGAGCAGCGAAAGGTCAAGGTGCCGAAGAAGTTGCCCTTTTTGCCGCTGAGGGCGCTCAAGTTATATTTGGAGATATATTGGATGACCTGGGGTTAGAAGTTGAGAAAAATATTGCGGCTGCTGGTCAAAATGCCAAGTATATGCATTTGGATGTAACTAATGCTCAGGATTGGAAAAAAGCTATAAGATTGGCGGAATCTGAGTACGGTAAATTAGATATCCTAGTTAATAACGCAGGCATAGCACTGCCGCAAGATTACCTCGACGTTTCTTCCGAGGATTGGGATCGAACAATGGAAATTAACTCCAAAGGTGTGTTTTTAGGGATCAGATATGCTATACCAGCAATGCAAAGAGCCGGAGGTGGGTCTATCGTGAATATCTCCTCAATAGCAGGAATTGTAGGTCGGCCACTATCTTCACCGGCATATGCAGCATCTAAGGGAGCTGTAAGAGTTCTTACTAAATCTACAGCCGGGCGATTCGCATCTGAAAACATAAGATGTAATTCTGTCCATCCAGGGCCGATCAATACTGACATGATTAGATCTGTCACGCACTCTTCCGACCCAGAATCAAGAGTTGGCTCTATACCACTTGGTCGTATCGGACAATCAATTGATGTTGCTTATGGAGTTTTATACCTTGCTTCTGATGAATCTTCATTTGTCACTGGCATAGAGTTGATCATAGACGGCGGAGTAACAGGTATAAGGGAATAAGAGATATTTAAAAACTTTCCAAAAGGAGAATCATGGCCTTTGCGGATGTAAATGGAGTCTCAATGTACTATGAGGTACATGGGGAGGGGCCTTCCGTTGTCTTTGCTCATGGTTCTGGGGGAAATCACATATCTTGGTGGCAGCAAATCCCCTATTTTTCTAAATACTACAAGTGTGTCATTTTTGATCATAGGACCTTTGGTAGAACGTCGGATGAGCTTGAACCCAAAGGGAGGACCGCTTTTGCCGATGATTTAGAAGGCTTGCTCAATCATCTTGGTATAGACAAAACGGCTATCGTGGCCCATTCCATGGGAGGTCGAACCGCCTCAGTATTCTCAATTAGAAACCCGGAACGTGTATCAGCATTAGTTCTCTCTGGAACTAATGGGGGATCGGATAATGAAGAGTCCAGAGAAGTGCGGAAAAAACATAAAGCATCGCCCCCTTTTTTGCCGGAAGGGGCAATCAAGGCTCTATCCTCTGAATTTTCGGAAAGATTTCCAGAGAAATCTTTATTGTACCGACAGATCATGAGGATGAATCCACGACATAGTCCCGATTTTCTTGCTCCCAGACCTAATCATAATGGTTCCACTGACGGTAGGTTCAGGGACTTAGGAATACCAATGCTTTTTATGGTGGGCAAAGAAGACAAATTGGTCCATCCTAAAACTATAGAAATAGCTTCCTCGTTAATTCCCCATTCGGAATTCATCATGGTAAATCGAGCTGGGCATTCTGTTTATTATGAGCGACCGGAGTTCTTTAATGATTTAGTTCATAAATTCTTGAAAATCAATTTAACTTCATAAACAAATTTAAGAGGGAATGAAAATGGAATTTGGATTTTATTTACCGACTCATGGGCCACTTGCTAAGAGAGATCCAATATTGAAAATTGCCTCTCATGCTGAAAATATAGGATTCGACTCAATGGTCGCGGGCGATCACGTGATAGCTCCAATAAACCCGGAATCCCAGTACCCGTACTCTGTCGGGTCAGAGGTGCCGTGGGATAGTTCTGGAGAGCATTTAGAAATGATCACGGAGTTGGCATTTCTAGCTGGGGTTACAAGCAACGCTAAACTTGTGACGAGCGTGCTGATTGTCCCCCATAGGAATCCCGTCCTTACAGCTAAAATGTTATCTACCATAGATGTGCTTTCCGGGGGGAGATTAGTAGTAGGAGTGGGTGTCGGCTGGCTTGAAGAGGAATTTGAATCTTTGGATACACCTCCATTTAAACGGCGCGGTAAGGTGACTGATGAGTATATAAGTATTTTCAAGGAATTATGGAGTGAAGAGGAGCCTTCCCATGACGGAGAGTTCTATTCTTTCAAACCACTTCAATTCTCTCCCAAGCCAATACAAAGACCAGGTCCCCCGATTTGGGTCGGGGGCCAAAGTAGAGCAGCTATTCGTAGAGTGGTTAAAATGGCGGATGCATGGCATCCTGTAGGTGCTAATCCAGCTTCTCCGCTTGAGCCTTCAGAAATGAGCGTTGAAATAGATTATATGGATTCATATTGCGAAAAAATTGGGAGGAATAGATCGGAGATATCCATAGTTTTAAAGGCACCAGTATATGACAAAGAAAATTCTTTCGGTGGCAACAGACGGCGATTTTCTGGAAACCCAGAACAAATAGTGGCAGATATAAAAGAATATGAGAATCTAGGTGTGAGTCATATCGTTTTGGACACCCGATCCGCTGACTTGAATAAGTCACTCGAGAAAATGGACTGGTTATCTGAAGAGGTAATGTCCTCTTTCAGATAGATAGTTTTCCTTCATTGTTGAAGTTTGATTCAGGCCTCGGCCAATTTGGAAAACAAAAGGGATTCATAAAAATATGAAATATATTTATATGTTCGGGTTATCCATTTTTCTCGTTGCTCTAATGTTGGCGGTGGGATGGATTATGATGAAATTAATTGATATCGTTTCGTGATATTGATATTTTTCTACGCGTCAGTAAGATGGTTCTATTAGAACTTGAGCTGGCGGAACCGAGGATTCTCGGAAGTGCCTGATAGTTCGATGTCCCTGATTATTTCTTTCACTGCTTTCATCTCGATATCAGCTTTGTTAGGGAAGTAGTATTGGTTTACCCAGATTCCGCCCAAAATAGCAACAATTTCTAGGTTGTCGTCAATGACCACATCGGGGTGATCCTCTGTGGGCAACCTGGAGGTATTTGCCCAATAATCGTGAACTGGTTTTTCAAAATACTCTGTTACGAAATTAGATAACCTATGTTTTTCTATATCCTTTGTTCGTATACCGTTGCCGGACCAAATATAAATTTTATGACCTCTAAGGGTTAGATATTGAAATAACTCCCTTACGTGGGGTCTGAGGGATCCATCGACCCCCAATATTGTGTAATCGGTGTCAAAAAATATGTTCAACGGGTAGTTCTATGCGTGGACTCCACCAGGGTTCAAAATTTCCCTGGCGATGACCATTTTTTGAACCTCAGTTGGACCTTCCCCGATTCTACGGATTCGCGCCTCTCTATACCACCGTTCTAAGGGTAGCCATTCCGTTACACCCATTCCTCCGTGAACTTGTATCGCTCTGTCAACCACATTACCCAAAGTTTCGGCAGAATGTACTTTAGCTACAGAAGCTGCTTGCCTGAAGTCTTCTCCGTTATCGAATTGCCAAGCAGCTTCCCAAACAAGCCATCTACAAGCTCTTATTTCTATTTCACTATCAACTAACATCCATTGAATTGCTTGACGGGATGCCAATGGGGCTCCGAAAGTTTCCCTTGTCTTGGAATATTCCACTGCCATTTTATGGGCCGCAACGGCTACACCTAAGTTAGATGCTGAATAAGGTATTCGCGCTCTGGCCAATAATTTGTTTGCAAGCAGATCCCACCCTCCGTCTACTTCACCTAATACGTTTTCGCTTGGGACCCGTAAATCATCAAAAAACAATTGGCCTGGATAATACGCTCTCATTACAGGCACTGGTTCCACCGTAAGGCCCGGCCAATCATTCTCCACTATGAAAGCTGTTATCCCTCTCCTGCTTTCTGGGTCCGTCCGTGCAAACACGATTCCCCAGTTCCCCCATGGAGACCCACTTATGAATAACTTGCTTCCATTTATAATCCAGTCGTCGCCATCTCTTTTGGCATGGGTTTGTATAGCTCTGGCTGGGTCCGAGCCACCACTGGGTTCTGTAATCGCAAACCATCCTTTTAGTTTGTGTTCTACAGTGGGGAGGCCATATTTCTTTATCTGATATTCGTCTCCAGCCCATATTATTTCTGGAGGGGCATCACCCATTGTTCCGTAGGCAGGGCAATAGAGTCCGGCAGCGTGCTGAACCATTTCCTCGGCAATGACGGCATTTGCAAATAGTGAAAGGCCTGCCCCACCATGCTTTTCAGGAACGGCTAAACACCATAGACCCATTTCCTTAGTTTTCTGAGAAAGCCTTGAAAAATCGTTTTCAGGGATGGTTATAGAGTCGTGAGGTATTTCTTGTTCCAAGGGTATTATTTCATTTTTGTTGAAATCGCTGACCAAATTTCTTGTCAGTCGTAATTCCTCTGGTAGTTCATATCTTTCTGTCATATTGGCTTGGTACCTTAGTTAAAGTTATTTCCCTTTGAATATTGGTTTTCTTTTCTCTGCGAAAGCTTTCGGGCCTTCTACGGCATCTTCTGTGGTTTTTAAAAGAGATTGCATCATTACTTCCATTCTAAGCCCTTGTTCTAGCTGCATGTACTGGCTTTTGACTGCTAATTCTTTGATAGCTCTGACTGCTAAGGGTCCGTTCTCACAGATTATTGATGCTCGTTTTTCAGCTTCACTCATTAGTTCTGAAGTGGAGACTATTTCGTTTATCAGGCCGTATTTGAGGGCTTCTTCTGCTGATAAACGCTCCCCACTTAACAATAACCACATGGCTACAGGGTAGGGGAGTTGTCTTAATGTCCTTTGGGTACCCCCATTTCCAGGCAAAATACCCCTTTTTACCTCAGATAAGCCGAATGAGGCATTTTCTGTTGCTAACCTTATGTCTGTGGCCATTAAAAGTGTCATTCCGCCTGCAAGGCAGTACCCGTTGACGGCAGCTATTACAGGCTTCCATACTTCCAATCCCCTGTTAAGTATCTGCTCGTCCTGAGTTTGCCATAATTCCCATTTTTCCGGATTTCTTGGGATAGTTTTTTTTAAATCTGCCCCTGCTGAGAATGCTTTATCTCCTGCACCTGTGATTATCGCGCACCAAATATTCGGATCGTCTCTAATTTCTATCCAGGCTTGAGATAATTCACTGTATGTCTCAGGGTCCATAGCATTCATAGCTTCTGGCCTGTTAATGGTTAAATAGGCAGTTTTATTTCGTTTTTCAAATATTAGAGCCACTGTTTCTTCCCTTTATTTGGGTGAGATTTAAATGATATGAGTGATTGTATCCAATTTAATGCCATATACGTCATTTTTTTTATCTATGAGTAGACCCTGTCGATCGGTTCAAGTGGGGTGGTGCCTTTTTCAATAAGCGAAGCGATAGTCGACATATCTTTTGCCAGTAGACCCGAGAGTATAGGCAGACTGTGCTCTGAAAACATCGGAGCCCTCATACCCAAATTCGTCGAGGATCTTGTGAATTTAAAAGGCAGACCGGGGCTGGTATACTCGCCTGCGTCGGGATGTTCAACAGTGTCCAGGTAGTTTCTTTCAGAGACATGAGGATCCGAGAGTATGTCAGAGGCTTTTGCCACGATTCCGGCTCGTATACCTCTGGTTTGCATTAAATCCATAACTTCTTTGTTACTTTTGCTTTTAGTCCAATCAGTTATTTCTAATTCTATTTTTTCTCTGTTTAATCTCCGCGAACTCACTTCAGTTAAGTCATTGTCATTTTTCAATTCAGTGGATTCTATTACTTCGCACAATGTCTGCCATTCCTGATTTGACTCAACTGAGATCGCAATCCAGGAATCATCACCTTTACATTGGAATATTCCATGTGGATAGAAGACTGGATGATCGTTACCGATTCTTTTTGGTTCTTTTTCAGTGAATTGGTACTCTATGAAATACTCACCAATTACTGACATTGTTGCTTCTCTCAGGACAATCTCTAGATGCTGTCCCTCTCCTGTTTTGTATCTCCGGAAAAGGGCCGCCATTATTCCAGTGGCGACATGAAATCCAGAATTATGATCGGCATAGAAATTACCTGGTTTGTGAGGCCGGCCATTTTTGTATCCCGTTATCGACGATAGGCCTCCCAACGCATCTGTACCTGGTCCGAAGGAAATGTAATTGCTCCATGGCCCTTCCAGCCCTAAGGCCGGCATAGATACCATTATTAAGTCAGGCTTCACTGCTCTAAGATCTTCATAGGTGAGACCTAAATTCCCCATGACTCTTGGACTGTAGTTTTGGATCACTATGTCACTGACACTTACTATCTCTTTGAACACTTCTTTACCTGTAGCGTGTGTCAAATCTATAGCTATACTTTTCTTGGCTCGATTTACTTCATTGAATGTACCCACTTTGTTATATGCCCTGCCTTCTTCATCTTCACCGTGCATTGCAATGTTTCCTATAGCCCTGCCCCAAGGAAGTTCCACTTTGAGTATTTCAGCGCCCATGTGACCCAGTATTCGGGTTGCTACGGGGCCAGCAATGACATTAGTCAAGTCAGCAATCCTGATGTTGGCCAACGGAGTTGATTTTGGCATTTACACAACTCCTTTGGTTTTCAAATCAGTTATTTTTGAGGCACGGATCTTTAGATCTTTTTCATATATCTCGTGATTATTTTGTCCAAGTATTGGGGCAGGTAATGCCTCCCATTCAGCTGTTTTTAGCCGAAATGGTGAAGTTGGGTAGGACATTTTACCGACTACTTGATGTTCTATTGGGGCGAAAAAATTTCTATGCTGGTTTTGAGGGTCCGACAGGATTTCCTCAATTGACTGAACCATAGTGAAAGGTACCCTCACTTCTTGAGCGAGAGTTTGGACCTCCTCGCGAGTGTGATCTCGCAACCATTCGGTTATAAGGCCATCGATCTCATCGGCGTGTTCTCTCATTCTGCTCATAACCTCATCATCTGCTAATCGCTCGTTTCCCGTCAGGAAGCCTATTCCTTCTGGATTACTGGGAGAATAATGAACATGTACCCACCCATCCTTACAAGGTAATAGAGTAGATGGATAGGCCCCTGTTGGTTCTCGAGTTATGAGTCTGGTGCCAGCTCTAGTCGGGTCGGATCCGGTTTTATGATATGTTTGGAAATAAGCGACTCCGTCAAAGGTGCTGGTTAGAGCCTCGGTTGCTGACACATCTATGTGGTCTCCATGGCCTGATACTGATCTAGCGAGAAGAGCGGCTATTATGGACATGGAACCTGCTAATCCACATTGGTACTCTGCTTGCCTACCGCCAGCTTTCATTGGCTCTTTATCCTCGTCTCCGGTCAGGTGCATGTAGCCGCTCATAGCGTAAGACACAATGTCTGAACCTTCAAAGTGGCTGTATGGACCAAACTGTCCGAAATAGGTTAGAGAACACATTATCAACCCAGGGTTTGGTGTAGATAATTCTTCGTATTGGAATCCCATCTGACTCATTAATCCTGGTTTGAAATTTTCAACAAGTATGTCCGACTCAGTACATAGTTTCAGGAAAATATCTTTGGCTTCTGGATTCGTGACATCTAGGGTGATGCTTTTTTTACCGGCATTAAGGTATAGATGTGGCGCACTCGTTTCCACGCTCGGCTCGTTTTTAAAGAATGGACCGAAAGATCTGCATATATCACCAATCTGTGGTATTTCGACTTTAATAACATCGGCTCCTAGGTCTCTTAATACTTTGGTGCAATAGCCTCCGGCGTAGCCACTGCTAATGTCCAATACTTTTATTCCGCTTAAAGCAAGTTCAGATTTTCCCACGTTATTGATTAACCTTCCATAGGGATACTTAATGTAGTAATTCTTATCACCAATAATAAAGGATAAATAAATTCATCTGACATTATAATCCGAGTAAAGGTTTGAATCCGAGGAGGCTTATTGATGGGTATTCAGATTCCAAAATTTGGCTTGAACAGAAACGACACAAGCTCAATATCGGCTTTTGCCACTGATGTGGCGAGAGCAGAAGAAGTGGGATGGGACTGCGCATTTCTTCCTGATTCTCAGTTACGCCGACGGGATACGTATGTTTTGCTTTCAGCTGCAGCTCAATCTACGTCGGAAATAACGATTGGGACATTGGTAGCAAATCCAGTGACTCGACATCCCTCGGTAACGGCTTCCAGTATAGCCACGGTGGCCGAATTGGCTCCCAATAGGACTATTATGGCCATGGGTATAGGAGATACAGCAGTGAGACTTGCTGGATTACGTCCTGCTCGAATTAAGGAGCTTGAATCCAGCGTTCACATGATGAAGTCATTGTTAAATGGTGAACCTGTAGATGTAGGAGCAGTGCAACCTGCTAGATTGCCATTTCCCCAAGAGGTACCAATATGGATTGCTGCAGGCGGTCCTAAAACTTTGGAAATGGCAGGTTCTTGTGCAGATGGGGTCTTTATAAGAGTTGGAACTGATATTGGGAACATTCAAACCTCAGTTAAGGAAATAAGACTGGGTGCCTTAAAATCCAATGTTGATCCAAATTCAGTGAAAATAGGAGCGGTTTTCCATACGGTATTTTTTGAAGACGAAGAGTTTTCTCTTTTGATGGCAAAATCTATGGCCGCAGGATACTACGAATACTCGCCGATGCTGCTGGATAATATTGGTCTTACCTGGGAAGGCCCTCACCCGGAAGAATTTAAAAAGCAAGGAAAAATTTGGCCTGATTTTCACCACTCCCCTGACTTAATTGAAAGTGGACGGTCAGTAGACTTTTTAAGCGAGAGACATGCTGATGCCTTCTGTCTAAGGGGTGATGCCCCTCAGATTGCTAATCAGATAATTCAAATATTGGAGGAATGTAAAGTGCTAGATATTGAATTTGAATATGTTGTTTTGCAGCCGATACCTAACCCTCCGACACCAGATTTAGGTAATGAAGCATATATTGAGCGGGTACCTGAACATATTCTTTCCGCTGTAAGAAACGCTCTTAATAAATAATTTACAAATCTTTACTTATGACTGTTAATGTCTGACTAACTAGAAGTATGCGTATTTTATTAAATCATATTTGACATATTTGCAAAATTGGTTAAGAGTGTATGCATTAATACTTTAGAGAAACTCCCTTGATAGAAGAGAACATTAAATCCACTACGCACGCCTCTGCCTGTCCGCATTGCGGGGGCAAAATGATGTTGCGGTCTGAAGAAATCATTTGTTTGATGTGTGGCAAGACCAATTATTTACCCATCAAAACGCTGGCGGCAATTCCCAGGCCAGAATACCGAGAGGAATTAATTAAATCCTTGGATAAGACATCATTTAAGATTAAGTATAGAATCGTGAACCGAGCTTTGTTATCAAGACTGCCTGAAAAGGGCTCCGGCACAATCCAACCATATGCTTCTTGTGTGAATATTTCAGGACCTACTCGAACCTTGACTGCCGCTCATTCCAGGCAAAACTTAAAAAAAGGGTTTTATAGAGCTACAGGTTTGAGATTGAAAGATTTAGAAGAGGCTCTGAGTTGAACCTCGGGGTCGTGAAGCTTTTTTGCGAATCGCATCCGACATTCCTTTGAAAATGAGAGCATGCATAGGGAAAAATCCGTACCAATAAACTGTAATGCACTCTTGTATCCTCCCATATGTGGTTAAAGCCATCGGACCAAAGCCTGCCTCATGGTGTAGCAAAAAATGAGATAGCCGGCAGCAATAGAAAACTTAGATGAAATAAACAGGGTTCTCCAATTTTCCGCGATGCCTCCCCAAAGAGCTGTTCGCTGGTCAGGATAGAGATATAGGCCGGCAGAATGAGAACCTAAAACCTCTATTCCCCCAACTAGGGTTACTGGAAAAAATATTGAAGTATTTGTCATTCTAATTATCTCCTGATCATGCTCATTCGGCCTATAACTCACAATGCGTAAATTATGTTTAATATAAATATAAAAAAATAAGTGCGTTGAATTACCTATTTTGGGCACTCAGCAAATTCAGAGGAACTTTTTTGATGAATATACTTATCGGTGGTGCCACAGGGTTTATTGGGAGTGCATTGGTTTCTTTTTTGAAAGGGAGAGGGCATGTTCTTACTGCCCTAGTTCGAGATGTAAATAGAGCATCAGCACAACTGGGAACCGACGTCAAATTGATTAGTTTTGGAAGCACTGACAAAAAATTAATTACTGAATTTGAAAACTCTGAGGTAGTAGTTAATCTGGTTGGGCGCCCACTGGCTCCTTCTAGGTGGTCGAAAGCCAAAAAAGAGGAATTTTTTGACAGTCGAGTTGGTGTTACAAAAAGAATGGTATCAATCATGAGGGAGTGCAAAAATCCTCCATCTATTTTGGTGTCGGCCAGCGCTGTTGGTTATTACGGAGACCGATTTGACGAAGAAATTACGGAGACCTCTAGAAAAGGTGATGGATTTCTTGCTGATCTTTGCGATTCATGGGAAAAAACAGCTTTCGAGGCCGAAGATTTCGGGACCAGGGTGTGCACCTTGCGGATCGGGGTGGTTTTGGGAAGGGAAGGCGGGTTTTTGAAGCAGTTGGCATTACCTTTCAAAATGGGTATAGGGATTTACTTTGGTGATGGTAATCAATGGGTTCCATGGATTCATTATTTAGATCTTTTAAGGATTATAAATCTTGGTATAAATGATGAAAGCATATCTGGTCCGATAAATTGCACTTCACCCAAGCCGGTGACTGGTAAAAGTTTTGCAAAATCCTTGGCTCCTATTTTGGGTGCCAAGATACTCATTGGATTACCCATATTATGTCTTAGGCTTGTTTTTGGAGAGGGAGAAAAAGTATTAACGAGTAGCCAAAAAGCTTATCCAAGTCTCTTGCAGGAAAAAGAATTTCAGTTTGTTCATGAAGATTTAGTACATGCTTTGAATGAGGAATGTTCTCCTAAATGGGTCAAATCGCCAGAATAGATATTCAGGAAATATACTCGGATGATTTAGCCAAAAATTTGCCTCAACTGTCTCGGAATCAATACAAAATTGAGACCTCGGTAAAATTGGAGGTAGGCCTCGAAGAGGCTTTTGAATTTTTTTCCTCTCCTTTTAACTTTGGTCTAACCATCTGTATTGGAATTGAAATTTAACTAACACAGCGCCAGCCAAGATAATTACACTAGTTGTGGCGATCAAATCGAAATGTATTAGCCATCCTGCAATTATTGTGGATACAAAGGCGAAAACACCGGCGTAGGCTGGCCTTCTTGTAATTATTAATATCAAGAAAGAAGGTAAAACTGCTATCAAAGCACCGACTGGAAGGAGGACAATTCCGGCTCCCATAGTGGTGGCCATCCCGACCCCACCTGGTCTTCCCCATGGTTTTATAATCATATGGCCTATAAGGAAAAAGATGATTCCGATGGTTGCAATCCACGTTGGGTACCTTAAAAGGATCACAGGGAGAGTGATTAATAAACCTTTAGCTATATCAATAAAAAAAACCGAGATTCCATATATTGGTCCGATCTCTGCATAAATATTTGAGGCCCCAGGGTTACCTGTTCCTACAGAACGAATATCGACATTTTTTAATTTTGATATCAGCTCTCCCACGGAAATGGTTCCTATGAAGTAAGATGCGAATGCCCATATGGCTGATAGGATGATGTAGTTCAAATTTTCGATGCTCTTACCACCTATGCTGATGATTCTTGTTAAACGTTATCACACGTTTACGAGAACAATAGATGTACCCGATAATCAAAATATTACGAAACAACAAAAAACCAAAAGATCGAGGGATGAGGAGAATAAGATAAATATTCCGCCTGAAGTTGTAAAAGATAAATCAATAACCAAAGGACTACTTGGGTGCTTGCCATTCATTTCGTCCTCGATATTTTTGCATGCAGGATTTTATTATAGAAACAATATCGTTGCTAATCATTCCTTATTCAATTCAAATCCTGAAATATTGCTTTGGACGGCAAATCTATTATGGGTTTGTGGTTTCATGTCTATTTTTTTATTCATTTATCATTCTTTATCAATGACCAAACGAAATCATTTTCATAGCATAGTTCCTTTGGGTTTGGTAATCGTGATCGGCATTACATGTACATCGATTAATATTTATATTCTTTGGTACTACAACGTCTTATAATATGATCAATTCCATCCAATTAAGAAGGTAGATGATTGGTTGTGTCACTAGCTTTTGGAGAAGAAATCCCGGAACTTTCTTTCCGTGACACTAACCCCAAAAGAGGAGGTTCACGGAATTTATTTGAGCTAAAACACTTTATGCATCCTTTCCAGGAGCTTTCACAGATGTATGCATAAAATAGTCATGTCAACTTGATAGATTTATGGATAAATTCAATAGGACTAACGTTAAAATAAACGGGATTTCATGTGATTCACCTTTTGCTTTGAAAGTACGCGCATACCAAATAACGTTGAGTTTACCCGAATAAGGGACTACAACCTCGATTGCATTGATGCCTTCGGTGTGTCATTTGTAGGTCTGTTAGGAATGGACGGTTATAAGAGCGTAGACTGTGCAGTTTTCATCTTAAATGAAAACGGAACCATTATTTGCAGTTAGGTAGGTGAGCATCCAGGAAAGGTTCCAGACTATGATTCTACCCTTCGCGATATTTAGCAGAGTAATGCACGTCCTATTTAACTCTTTCATACGTACCTCCGATTAGCTAAAAGACAGTATTTAAAATACCAATGCCAGATATTCGACCCTAGTTATTGACACCGCTATTCCACAGTGCTTAAATCGTTTAACTGTGCATACTAATTATTGTACTTATTACATACTTATTTTATGAAAGTAGGTATACGAAATGCACATAATGATTAGACATCGTGTATCAATTAGTGCTGTAAACACCTAAATAATGGCATGGGGCAATAGAATAGATAGAAAGTAAATGGCAATCATGAATAGAATTGTTGTTGCAATGGCGCTGTCTATAGCGGCTTTCACGGCACTCTTTACTGCTTGCACTACAGAGGCAGTGAAAGCAGTACCTGTAGAGGTAGTCGCCGAAAAAGGAATCGCAAAAATTATAGAAGTCCCTACGGTGGAAACTATAGTAAAGGATCTTGACCCCGGAGAATTAGTTCTCTATTCCGGAAGGTCTGAGAGCCTTGTTGGGAACATAGTCGAACACTTTGAAGAAGCCACTGGAATAGACGTAAAGGTCAAATACGGCAAAACATTTCCGGTTGCTACCATGATTCTTGAAGAGGGCCCCAATAGCCCTGCCGATATATATTTCGCACAGGATCCAGGTGGTCTGGGGCTTTTAGCCAAGGAAGGCCGCCTCATTGAGCTTCCCGGTAGCATAACTGACCGGGTTGCTGCTTGGGCGAAGCCAAAGGACGGTAAATGGGTTGGTATATCCGGTCGGGCCAGGACCTTGGTCCATACGGCTACAATTGAATCTGCTGATTTACCGACGTCGCTTGATGATTTAACAGAGCCCAAATGGAAAGGTAAATTGGGATGGGCTCCCACAAATAGCTCCTTCCAGACGATGATTACTGGGATGAGAGCCAGCTGGGGAGAAGCAAAGACAAGGCAATGGTTGGCGGATATGTTAGCCAATGAACCCATTGTTTATCCGAAGAACACTCCTCAGGTGGCAGCAGTTGCTGCTGAGGAAATAAGCATAGGGCTTGTTAATCATTATTACTTGCACCGTTTCATTTCAGAACAAGGGGACACATTTAACGCCCGAAATCTTTATTTGAGCGATGGTGGCCCCGGCAGTTTGGTAATGGTGGCCGGAGCAGGAATAGTCGATACAGGAAAAAATCGTGCCAACGCCGAAAAATTTCTTACTTTTATGACCTCAAAGGTAGCTCAGCAATATTTCGCTGGGCAAATATATGAATATCCAGTTGTCGAGGGAGTAAAAACTCATATGTTGCTTACTCCGTTAGCTGATATTAATAAACCAGATTTGACGATAGAAGACCTATCCGATTTGAAAGGAACTCAACTCATATTTAGAGATTTGGGGATGTTAGATTAGAAAAACTAGCCAGACTTTGTTGTTGTAATACATGATACGGAAATGCCTAACGCCTATGCAGATAAAATTGTTGCTTTAGAGAATGGTGGGGTTGCTTTCGATGGGTCTTCTGTAGATTACAAGGATCTATTCTTACAGAGCTTCTAAAAACAGTATATCGGTTATTCAGAAACGATGCGTTCATTTATTTGTCATGATAAAGGCACTCCCATATGATCTCATATATTATGAAATTTCAAGATTAATGAAGGGCGAAGGATATGTGATATGAATCTACCTGAAAAGATGAAATTCGGTATATTTTTAGGACCTTTTCACAGGGTGGGTGAAAATCCCACTTTGGCCTTAGAGAGGGATATGGAGTTGATTCAATGGTTAGATAAGCTGGGATATGATGAGGCATGGATAGGAGAACATCACAGCGCAGGCTGGGAAACTATTTCGTCTCCTGAGCTATTCATAGCCGCAGTAGCAGAAAGAACGAGGCGGATAAACCTCGGTACTGGGGTTATAAGTCTTCCTTATCATCATCCTTTTATGGTTGCCAATAGAATGGTCCAATTGGATCATATGACTAGAGGTAGAGCCATGTTTGGTGTGGGCCCTGGAGCTTTGCCTACAGACGCATATATGATGGGCATTGATCCAACCACCCAGAGAGAAAAGATGGATGAAGCCTTAGGGGTCATACTGAGGTTATTTACAGAAATCGAACCAATAACATATAAGAGTGATTGGTTTGAACTAAATGAGGCTTTGCTGCAACTCAGACCTTATCAGAGGCCGCATATGCCGATTGCAGTTGCATCTATACAATCTCCTTCTGGGGTTCAGCTAGCTGGTAAACATGGCGCTTCTGTTTTAACTATCACCGTACCGAGGGATCCTCTGGCTGATCGCGCGGACTTCGGGAAGTTATGGGATATAGCAGAAGAGTCGGCTGAACAACATGGGCAAGTTGTAAAAAGGGAGGATTGGCGATTGGTGGTACCAGTACATCTGGCAGAAACTAGAAAGGAGGCTCGGGAAGAAACCAGAGAAGGGGCTGCCGGGTTCTTAAGGGATTATTCCGAAGGTACTAATGGACGGAAACCCGTCTTCGACGGACCAAGGGACCAAGTTGTCGATTGGATGTCAGATAACGGGTTCTGGATAGTCGGAACCCCTGACGACTGTATTGAAGGCATTAATAATTTGGCGCAAGAGAGTGGTGGATTTGGTGGATTTCTGGTGCAGACCGTCGATTGGGCTCCGCGTGACAGCATTCTCCGTAGCTATGAGCTTCTAGCGAGATATGTGATGCCGCAATTTCAAGGTTCCGTTACAGGATTGGAAACTTCGAACCAGTGGGCTAAAGACAGGGTAGATGTTCTTTTGGACGGCAGGATTCGTGCTATCGAAAAAGCCAAATCAGACTATGGAGGGTCAGTGAATCTTTCCTAGATCGGGTTTGCGGAAGCCATGATTTGGTCTGTTTTTACCATGGCAGACTTATAGCCGATTGTGAGAGCAGTTATGTCGTGGCAGCAGTTGAGCCAAGTGGCTCCTCTCGCTACTGCCATACCCATTGGGTCACCTGGGTCTACAGCTGTGCCCATGAACTTGCCATGTAGTTTGCAGGCTGCCCCAACCTTGTCAAAGGCCTCCAATATGAGGGGTTTAGTTATTGGATCCCCTGGGTCCCTGTGGACGCCATAGCTTTGGGATAGGTCTCCGGGTCCTACAAAAAGCAAATCTATACCAGGAACGGAAGCGATCTCATCGCATGCTTCTACCCCCTCCTTATCTTCTATCATCACACCAAGAAGCACATTTTCATTGGCAATGTCGTAATAGGCTGGTTTTTCACTTTTACCAAAGGATGAATCTCTGCCACCACCCATCCCTCTCATGCCTTCTGGATGATACCTGGACATTTCAACGAACGCTTCAGCCTCTTGTTTACTTTTACAATGAGGCCAAATTAAACCGGATGCCCCAATTTCCAACGTTTTTATTATTTGGTTATAAGGTCCGTGCGGTATCCTGACGAATATATCTATTTCGGAGGCGCGTGCTGCTAATACAAGGGTGGCAAGATCTTTGAAATCTGCGTGGCTGTGTTCCATGTCTACCCAAACGCACCCGTAACCAACTGATGCGATTGTTTCAACTACGGTAGGGTCAAAAACTCGATTTATCTCCGGTACTTTGATGGTTTTACCATTCAACAATTCAGACTTTGTACGGTTTTTTTGATAACTATTAGTCATATGAATTCTCCGAGGCAATCAATTGGTTAATTCTGGAACTTAGCTTGGGAATTACTTCATTTTGAAAAAGAGCCATACTGTTTAACCAGTCTCTTTTATCAGATTCATCTATCCAGTCGAATGACATATTTATCAGGGTGCCGAAAGGACCGAGGTATTCTGAGATTTCTTGCAGGCGACCAATTACAGTTTCGACTGACCCGGCAATGACTAGTTCATTGATGAGGTAATCTTCAGTTATCTCGCTGTCTGGTTCGTTTGGGTCAGATTTCATAATCGCAAGGCCGGGGCCTTTTTTTATGGCTGAAGCTAAGTATTTATAGGCTTTGACTATGCTGTTATTTCTTGCTTTCTTGATGGCTTCCTCGTCAGAATCAGCGATGAATATGGTCCGCGCAAGTTTCCAATTAGACCTGTCAGGCTCGGCATTTACCAATCTCCTAGACCTTGAATAAGTTCTCCAGTTGTCTTTTAGAACGGGTAAGGAAGTTATCGAGTGGCTGAAGGGTGAAAACCCGTATTTAGCAGCTATTTTCGCCGAATTTGAGTTATATCCTGTGATTGGAACAGAAATCGGAGGATAAGGAGTTTGTAATGGTTTTTGAATTTTGCCGTAGCCAATATCTTCATCACTACTTTTCAACACTATATTCCAATAGTTGCCTGTTATTTCGTAGGGAGGCTCTTTTTCCCACATCTCCAATATCATGCCCATCGCTTCTTCTGACATTTTCTGCATTTCTGAACTTTGAAGATCGTACAGTTCAAAATCCGACGGAGCTCCACCATGCCCAAAGGCGATGTTAAGCCGGCCATGCGAAAAATGATCCAAAAATGAAAGTCGATTTGCTACTTGGGCGGGATGATGAAAATTTAAAAGGAGAGGTGCAGGTCCAATTCTTATTTGCTCAGTTTGCCTGAACCCGGCGGCTATAAACATTTCAGGGCTGACGATTGGTTCCCATGACAAAGTGTGATGCTCACCAACCCAAAACTCATCGATTCCTAATTTATCTGACTCAATTAGCAGTTCCATGTCCTCATCGTGACATTGAGCCAATTCTTTGTCCGGAGGATGGAACGGCATTATGAAGATTCCAGATTTTATGTCAGGCATGTTAGGGTCCCGCCGGATTGGTTAAGTTAAAGTTCAGCATGCCGGCAGTATAAATGCAACTAAACTAATCTAACAAATTCTTAAAACTCCGGCTTTTTCGTGTTTTCAGCTATAATCGCAAAATTAGGCTTTGTGTTGATTAATGAAAATCATATGAGGAATAAGGAATGGCAGGAGAATTTTCCAAATTTGAAGAGCAAGCAATAGTGATTCCTGAAGGTAAAATTCAGATGCGGCTTGCTGGGGAAGGGGAGCCATTGCTGCTGCTTCACGGTGAGTTGGGTTTTCCTGGTTGGATGAGGTATCACCGAACATTGTCAGAACAATTTAGAGTTATGGCCCCAAGTCATCCTGGGTACGATGAGTCAGATAGACTGGACTGGGCTATGCACATAAGTGATTTAGCCGGAGTGTATCTTCAGGTTCTGGATGATCTTGAATTGTCGGGAGTCAAGATGGTGGGCTTTTCAATGGGAGGTTGGCTGGCTGCAGAAATGGCTGCGATGGACCCAGGTAAGTTTTCAAAGCTTGTACTTGTTGGACCTATGGGAGTTAAACCGGAGAAGGGTGAGATTTACGATCTTTTTCTTAATGTGGCCACTGAATTTTTGGAAGAAAGTTTTTTGAACCCAAATTCGGTGGAAGAGTATGCCACCATAAGACCGGATGAACCTTCTCCAGAACAGGAAGAATTGTGGGAAGTGGGACGGGAGCAGTCTGCGAGATTGGCATGGAAACCTTTCATGTACAACCCGACATTGCCTTACTTGTTGCGAAGGTTAAAAACACTTCAAACACTCATAGTTTCAGGTAAACAAGATTCTATCGTTCCTCTTGATTCATTAAGAATATATAACGAATCTATACCGGGATCTTCCCTAAGCCTAATAGACCAAAGCGGACATAGGCCAGAGATAGAAAAACCTGAAGAGTTCCTTAAATTAGTAACAAATTTCCTTAAACAACGGTAAATTAGCCCAGATAGGGAGGAGCATATGTTCATAGGACATTTTACGGAGAGGCCATATCAAGACCCAAAGTCTGGCTACTTTGGGGCCACTGGGAAGTCGATTAAGGACTTGACCGTTAGCAACGATATTTACGATCCGATTTTGGGATCTGATCTGTACAACAGGTATTTAGATGAAAAAATTTATGCTGAGGAGATGGGGTTTGACGGACTAATGCTCAATGAGCACCACAGCAGCCCTTTCTGTATGGGCAGTACGGTAAATGTGGAAGCATCCATTCTTGCTCGCATTACGAATAGGGCCAAGATAGTACTTTTAGGTAATGTGCTTCCAATTTGGGACGACCCACTTTGGCTGGTTGAACAATTAGCGACAATAGACATGATATCCAAAGGGAGGCTAGTTTCTGGATGGGTTAGAGGAACTGCGAGAGAGAGTGTCTCGCATAACGCTCCGCCTGCATATAACTGGGAAAGGTTTCAAGAGGCCCATGATTTTATCGTGAAGGCCTGGACAGAACCTGGACCATTTAGGTGGGAAGGAAAGCATTACCAATATCGTTATGTTAATCCTTGGGTTAGACCTTATCAGAAACCCCATCCACCAATAATGCTACCAGGGGTTGTAAGCAGAGATTCAGTGATATGGGCTGCTAGGCAACGAATACCGTACATAATGCTGGCAACTCAACTTGAACCAACGAGACAGTCCTTTGAAGTCTATAAGGAGACTGCCAGAGAGGAAGGTTACGAAGCTGGATCGCAGAATTTTGGCTACCTATGGAAAGTTCACGTGGATGAGACTGAAGAATTGGCTGAAGAAGTTGCAAGGAAATTTGTCCAAGGACCTAGTAATCCGTTCAACGCGGGAAATGAAGGCACAGCCAATCCCGCGTTAAATAAGCTCCCTGGGATGACTTCTCGCAAGAGAGTACTTCCGACCATGAAGGTTGCTACTGCTAATCGAGGTGGCCAACTTTCGAGGTCCTTTGAAGATCAAGTCGACGACCATACCATAATATTCGGTACTCCTAAAACGGTAATCCCCAAAATACGACATGTTTTGGAATACCTTAGACCCGGGTCTGTGTTTTTCTGGGATGGTGACGGGGCAATGACACATGATGACCAGATGAGGAGTCTTCGGTTAATGGGTGAAGAAGTGTTACCTGCTGTTAGGGAAATAGCAGATGAGCTTGAACTCCCTAGCTCGTTTGAGGTTGACCCTAAAACAGGCAAGAAATTTGAAGAAACCGAGGCTGAGACTCCTGACGAAATAGCTGCTACTCCTGGGGATTAACATATAAAAGACGGACCTCCGGGGAAGTGGCTACGACTTTCCGAGAGATCCACTCATGTTTCAGTTATGCAAAACGGTTCCAAGTCGGGTTTATTAAAACTTCATTTATCGTTACATGTGTCGGCTGTTGGGCGATAAACAATATCAGCTCACCAAGATCTTCTGATTGAAGTATTCTGGCTTGATCTTCTGCGCTGACTGGTACTGGACGTTGTTCCAGTATTGGGGTCGCTACTTCTCCAGGGCACAAAGCTGTCGCCCTAATTCCGTTATTTCTTTCCTCCACGATTAAGCTGGCAGTCATTGCATTCATCGCATGCTTAGCTGAGGTGTAGGCAGGTCCCGTTAGCGCACCAGCACTTTTCGCTGCCATAGAGGAAATGTTGATGATGAGACCACCTCCATTACTTCTCATTGAAGGTAGAACCGCCTGGCAGCAGTAAAAAGCTCCATTCAGATCAATATTTATGACTTTGTCCCAGTCCTCGATTGAAACTACCGGCCAATTGCGTTCTCGGACATTAATGCCTGCGCTGAATACGCCTATGTCTATCTGCCCATATTGGTTCAATATCGAGTCAGCGACTGACAGCACAGCATCATTGTCCGAAACGTCCAGAGGTTGTATCGAAACATCTCCTGAGATTTTTGAGGCTACATTTTCCAGCACATCCTGTCTTCGCCCTGAAAGGACCACTTTGCAGCCGGCTTCCGCTAATTTTATGGCACCAGATTCCCCGATGCCTGTTCCCGCTCCGGTTATCCAGGCGACTTGGCCTTGAATATCTTCTAACATAGTTTTCTCCTTAATTACTATTTAATTGAGACTATCTATAACTCCTTCTATAAAAAGAATACTTATCGCTTCTATACCGTATTTTAATAACTGTTTTCTAGTGTCTTCACTGGCAGATGTTGAAAGATTTTCCAGGATTTTTCTTATTGACTTTTCCCCGTCTATTTTCATCAATAGATTCGCCACCAAATTGCTACACGGCACCCCTTCTTTTCGGTATGGTGTTGTTATAACTGTCCCCCATTTAAATTCTCCTTCTGACAGAACGGGCTTTTTTTCTAGTTTTGCTTCTAATGCCAGGCATGGTATTTTTTCCAAGATTGAATCTTGAATGAAAAGTAATTCTGCGTTTCTGTCCTCAGATTTTTTGTTGTGTAGGCTTATGGCAGACATGAATTCCTTTGGCAATTCGCCTCTCTCTAAAGCCACCCGCTCATATCCACGGACAGATTGTCCTGACACGGCTCTGATGAAGGAGACCCTGTCAGAAAAATAATTTTCCTCTTTAAATATTCGACGGGCTTCCCAGAAATAGGAATCTACGGTTCTATTGCTTGAATAGAATAATAGGGCTAGGTCCCGAAAATGGTCATATTCTTGTCGAAATGTGGTTTCGTATACTGACGCGCTTTCTTTGCCAAGAATCTTATCTTTTAAGTATGTAACAGCATATGCTGAAGCAAGTACACCGGACATCATAGCTAAATGTACACCCGAAGAAAATAAAGGATCTATAAAACATGCAGCATCTCCGGCTAATACCCAACCGTCGCCGGCCATCTTCGAGGTTGTATATGACCAGTCTTTTAATATTTTCGCATCACTTTGTAGTTTTGCTTGCGAAAGCATATCGCATGTTCTGTTGGTCAATGATAGTTGGTCTTCTAAGAAGGTTCTCGAGTCGACTTTCCGTAATTCCGCAGCGCTCTTATTGGAATCAACTACCGCTCCGACACTGGTAATGTCTCCATTTAAGGGAATTGTCCAAACCCATCCGTTTTCAAATGACTCAATGAATATATTGTTTTCATCAGGGATGGGCAGCTTTTTTGCACCGGTAAAATATCCATAAACGGCGAGGTTTTGAAAATTTTCATCCCATTGCCTCAAGTTTAAATTCCTGGCCAGAAGAGCGGACTGTCCACTGGCATCTACTATGAATTTGGCAGGTTGAAAGTATTGCTGACCGTTTTTATTTATGACGACAGCCCCTCTGTTTGAGTCATCTATCATTATCTTGCCTACAGATGACTCTTCTTCAACCAAAACACCTAGTTCTGCTGACCTTTTAAGTAGTATTTCATCAAATATAGGCCTTGAGACCTGATATGAATGAATATTCTGTTTATTGGTTTCACTAAATCTCCATGACCAAGGGGTTTCATCTTTACCCCATACCATGGTTGCCCCGTATTTAGGTAAAAACCCAGCGTTTGATATCGCTTCTTTTAAACCCAATTCTTCCAATATAGCTATGCTTGCTGGAAGAAGAGATTCTCCTACATGTTCCCTCGGGAATTTAGATCTTTCACATATTTTGACTGTAAGACCTGATTTGGCTGCCATTGAGGCCGCAGTACTACCCGCCGGGCCTCCACCTATCACTAATATGTCTACTTTATCTGATTTTTGCAATTGTTTAGATACCAGGAGATGTTGTTTGTATCTAGGCTAATTACCCTAAAATAACTTTAATTCTATTGGGTTGCCTACAGTCAATTTTTCCTATGCAGATGTGTTTACTTTAAAGACAAAAGGGATTTTAGATCAAGCATTTAGAATACATGAAATACTTTGACATTAACAAACCGATTGTCAAGTTGTTGGAAACGAGCAGATGTTTGAGATGGACTGTCGAACAGGTTTCGCTTACATATTCTATAATCGCCGGGTCAACCCCACAATAATTTTTGAGGAGAGTGAATTATGTCTGAATTGAATGAAGATGAGATTCGTGCACTGGCCAAAGCCGTGAACATTGAAATACAGGACTCTGATGTTACAGATATTAGTTATAGCTTGAATGCCATGTTGGAAGCTATAGACGGTATTAACCCCGAAGGTATAAATGCTATTGAACCTTTGCCCATTATTTTGGAAAAGGGGGATTAAGGGTTATGAGCGATCAAGAATTAATTTTTATGTCGGCAGCGGATCTGGCTACTAAGATAAAGGAAAAGCAAATTTCCCCCGTGGAGGCTGTAAGAGCTTACCTTGACAGGATAACCGAGGTCGATGGCAAGTTAAACGCATATATCACCGTTTTGGCGGAAGAGGCGTTAGCGGCAGCGTATCAGGCAGAAACTGACATAAGCGCAGGATTGACCAAAGGCCCTTTACATGGAGTTCCCGTTGGGGTGAAGGACCAGATATATACAAAAGGTGTACGAACATCAAGCGCTTCAAAAATCCGTTCAGGCTTTGTGCCGGACTTTGATGCGACAGTGGTGGAAGGACTTAAGAAATCGGGTGCAATAATCCTTGGGAAGCTGAACATGACTGAATTTGCTATGGGTGACCCGATAACATCTGCTTTTGGGGTAACACACAATCCATGGGATCTCAGTAGGAATCCAGGAACATCAAGCACTGGTTCCGGCGCAGCCACGGCATCTTTTATGTGCGCTACGTCACTTGGCGAAGATACAGGAGGGTCAGTAAGGGGCCCTGCTTCCAATTGCGGGTTAGTCGGAATTAGACCCTCCTGGGGTCGAGTCAGCAGGTATGGAGTAGATGGTGCGTCATGGTCCTTGGATACGATAGGTCCAATCTCTCGTACGGTCGGGGATTGTGCATTGACCCTGAGCGCAATTGCTGGGTTTGATCAGAGAGATCGGTATATGAAAGATGTACCGGTGCCAGATTATTGTGCTTCGCTGACTGGAGATATAAAGGGAGCTAAAATAGGGTTAGTCAAAGAATTCCTTGATCCTGATGTTATGGGGGTCACTCAACCGGTACGACAAGGAGTGTTACAGGCGACTGAGCTGCTTGCTAGTCTTGGGGCTGAAGTGGAAGAAATATCGCTCCCTTTAGCCCCCATAGCAGGTGTTGCAAGCAGAATAATAAGCGCTGTTGAACGCTCAAGCCTGCACCCGGAATGGCTTCGTGACAGACCAAATGAGTTTCATCACAATACTCGAGTTGCCTTTACTACAGGGGAACTGATTCCGTCACAGGCCTACTACAAGGCACAGAAGATACGTACATTGGTGCGCAAACAGGCCTTGGAAGCACTAGAGCAATTTAACGTACTCCTAATGCCGGGTGCTTCAGAACCGGCTACGGTCATGAATTTAGAACCCGGGATACGAAGTAAGGAAGCAGCCGTTCGTGCTTTAACTGAGGCTTCATATCGAGGGTTTTTTAGTCTAGTGGGCGGCCCAGCTCTCTCTATCTGCTGTGGATTTACATCAGAGGGTGATAACAAACTCCCATTGGGAATCCAGATCGCAGGGCGGCCATTTGATGAGGCTGGGGTGATGAATATTGCCTATGCTTATGAGCAAAATACGAATTGGCACCTTGAGCGTCCTTCATTGTGACTATACCTAGGCCTATCTTTTTGACATAGGCGGTTCCTCTTATATGGGAAGGTTAGTACATGTCGGTCGTAATTGGAGAAGTGTTTCTACGTTCTCGTTATCGTTCCTGACCGCAATTTGCACAGAACTTGGCCCTTGGGATGTTTTCAGCTTGATAATTCAGGCATACGAGGGAGGGCAATTGCTCCCCACATGATATGCAGTGGGTTGAACCGTCTGCACTAACTGTTCCACAGCCCATGCTTATTGCCGTTTTAGGCTTGGAGAGGCCTTCCCCAATTGTATATATCTCAGGAGTTGTTTGAGGGAGAGTAAATCCTTCTTCTTTAGGTGATATATCTGAAGTATCAGATGTCGTCACTCCGGTTATTTGGGTTGGTGCCTCATCGTCTTGCCTGTTGCTAAGATAGTCTTCAATTTCATGATGTTGCTCTGCGTTTTTTCCCCTGCTCTCATCTTCAACCATGGGCGGATTTTGTAACAGACGGCTATACCGGTGACAGATTGGTAGATTGAACAATACCCAATATTTCTTAATTTAAAGAGCTGAGAAACTCCAAGAGTGCTATGTTGACCTCTTCCGGTGCTTCCTGTTGAACCCAGTGACCTGCGCCTTCAATAACCCGGCTGACACGCATGTCGGAGCAATGAACGTCCGGTGTTTGGTATAGATCTAACCCAGGCACAAAAGTACGTACTAAGTCCTTACTTCCGGCAATGAAACAGCTCGGTTGATCAACTGGTTCTACACCCATTGAGGGTAAATTATCAAAGTCTCGATCCTGATTCCGATAACGGTTTATTGGCCCACGAAAACCACCAGCCGAGAAGCTTTCAACATAGTATTCAAGATCATTATCTGTCAACCATCCAGGGAAGGGGTCCGGGTTTTGTAATCCTTCCAATAAAGATGCTGTTGGGGGGCGGTTGAGCCAGCTATCTAGCGAAGATGCTCCGCCACTGATGGAGAAATATATTTTCCTGAGTGCCGTACGTACGTCAGATCCCAATTCTTTTTCTGCGATTCCCTCTTTCTGAAAATATAGTTGATAAAAGAATTTGTCTTCATATAGCTGACGCCATATTTGGATGGTGGAAACAGCGCCGCGTTTTCGATAAGGAACGCTAAGACCAGCAACCGCCGACACCCGATCTTTACACAAAACTGCAGTGTTCCATACGATTGGCGCCCCCCAATCATGACCTATTAAAATAGCTTTTTCCTCAGCAAATGTATCGATCAAACCTACTATGTCGGCCATGTGATCGGCCATCCCGTAGGATTCAATCGCGTACGGCTTATCGCTACCCCCATATCCCCTTACATCAAGGGCCACAACACGGTACCCTGCCGCTGCAATGGGCTTTATCTGATGTCGCCACGAATACCAGAGCTCGGGGAACCCATGGACCATAATTACTAGAGGGCCGTCACCCTCAACTGCCACCCTTAACTTGATACCGTTACTTTTAATTGTTCTAAGTACGAATCTGTCATCCATTGTCAATACCACCTCAGGTAAGAATTGAATCAGTAACTCGCACTTAATCATAGCCGAAACTGATTTCAGGTAGCACTAATTGGCCACTAGATACAAAGACCCGTTATCTTTTGTTAAAGAGTAGTGATTCAAGCTTGTTCATAGCCGGCACTAGCCTGATAGGAAGGGGCTGCAAGCCGTATGATGCGAGGCATCTCAGAAGGAAAAGACCCTCTGTTGTAAACAGAAGGCCTCAGGTCTGGTGGAGACGGGGGAGGGTCGAACTCCCCGTCCAGAAAACACCCCGACCGAGATATACTACAGGTTTAGCCGGTCATTAAATTCGACTGTTCAAGCCCCGACCGGCTAGCGCTTGAAACAGACTAGCCGATAGTCTTTAGCCAGATATATCGGCATCTAACTGACTGCACCCCGTCTATTGTCGCCCTTTCACTACCTTCGGGGATCGGACGTGAAGGACGTAGCCGCTTAAGCGGCTAGTGCTAGCTCTTTGTTGCCAGTTACTTTTTTGCCATCTTTTTAACGAGGATGAAGGCGCCCCGACCTGCAATCCCGCGGTGACATCCCCTGTCGAATCCGCGCGTCCCCATGTCGCAGCAAATTCTATCATGATTGGGTTTCTCGGATACTTTTTCCCTAGTTGCTATGATTGGTTAGGATGTGGTGTTTAACTTGGAAAGTAGATATACAATCTGGACATCTCAATAGACAGGCTTTAAGGAAAAAAAATAAGGAGGAGAAATGCCAAATTTTGCAGCTAATCTCAGCATGATGTTCAACGAGGTAGATTTTATTGATAGGTTTAGAATTGCCTCCGAGTCAGGATTTAATGCAGTGGAATATCTATTCCCATATGACTACCCCAAGGAACAACTGGTGAACCTTTTAGGGGAAAATAATTTGGTACAAGTCCTACATAATTTGCCAGCTGGTGATTGGAATGCTGGTGAAAGGGGAATCGCTTGCCATCCTGATCGGGTGAACGAATTCCAAGAAAGTGTTGGCTTAGCTGCAGAATATGCCTCCGCTCTAAATTGTCCACAGGTGAATTGTTTAGCTGGAATAAAACCGGAATCATTGTTAGACCAAGAGGCTCAGGATACCTTGGTCGCGAACCTCAGGTACGCGGCGCCTATCTTCGAGGAAGCAGGAGTAAAGCTCATTGTGGAAAGCATAAACACTTTGGATATTCCTGGCTTTTTCCTCAACCGAACAGATCAGGCCTCCTCATTAATTAGAGAAGTTGCATCTGACAATTTATACTTGCAGCACGATATCTACCATATGCAAATTATGGAAGGAGATTTGGCAAGAACGATAGAGGCAAATATTGACCTGATAAGCCATATGCAATTGGCGGATAATCCTGGTCGGCATGAACCTGGAACCGGGGAAATAAATTACAAATATTTATTTGAATTCATTGATGCTCTTGGATACGAAGGGTGGATAGGGTGCGAATATGTCCCCGCAGGTACCACTGTTGCCGGTCTCGATTGGATAGCTTCCTACCTGAATTGAAGGACTTTAGATACCGAATAAGACCACCAATGCTATACTCTTGCAAGAAGCATTCCTGAGGCAGTGAATAGTGGCAAGTGATATTGATTCAGTTAAAACTGAACCCCAGCTTTCAATAGAACTTTTAGAGTCTGTGCAGGACCGTGTTCTTTGGTTAGCAATGCAATTGGTTCATCATGCCAACAACATTAGAAAAAATCCTGATGGAACCAAGGTCGGCGGTCATCAAGCATCCAGTGCATCAATAGTTACATTGATGACCTCTCTGTACTTTGATTTTATGAATAATCAGGACAGAATTTCTGTAAAACCTCACGGATCTCCAGTTTTTCATGCGATTCAGTACCTTTTAGGGAACCTTGATTCATCGTATCTCACCGAATTGAGAGCCTATCATGGTCTGCAGGCATACCCTAGTAGAACCAAAGATCCAGATTTAGTTGATTTTTCAACTGGCTCAGTAGGCCTAGGGCCGGTAGCCCCAAATTTTGCGTCGATAGTACGTTCCTACAACAATTCCCATAATCATGGGGATAACCTGAAAGGAAGATACATATCGATCGTTGGAGATGCTGAGTTAGATGAAGGATCTGTATGGGAGGCAATAGCCGAACCTGCTATGCAGGATGCTTCGGATATCTTGTGGGTTGTTGATTTAAATCGACAAAGTCTAGATAGGATTATTCCTGGCATAAGAGTTGGTGCGTGGAGGGATATGTTTGTGGCCAATGGTTGGCATGTAGTGGAGGCTAAATACGGAGCTCTGCTAGAGGATGCTTTTCGACTTCCAAACGGTGAAATGTTACGGGAAGCAATAGATAGGATGAGTAATCAGGTCTATCAGCGTCTTTTGAGAGTGAATTCAGAAGAACTTCGATCATGGTTGCCTGCCTATACCGCCTATCCGGAAGAAATGAAAAAATTCATATCTGGCTGGAATGATGAAGAATTAAGCCGTCTTTTCCATAACTTGGGAGGTCACGACTTATCAACCCTCAGAAAAGCTTTCCAAGAGACAGATAAGACTGATGAGCCAAGCGTAGTATTTGCGTATACCTTGAAAGGATACAGGTTACCATCTGTCGGTGATCCTCAGAACCATTCGGTTACATTGTCAGATTCTCAAATGGAGGAACTCAGAGAAAATTTAAATATTGAGCCAGGCAATACATGGGGCGGGTTTGATAGTCAATCTGAAGAATCACAATTTCTTAAGTCTACGTCAGAAAAACTGCGCAGAATTGATGTAGTAACTCCGCCACCAAAAGAAAATATTCCTTGGGATTTTGGCAGGAGATACTCTGGGTATATGTCGACGCAACAAATTTTCGGGTTAGTACTAACCGATATGTCTAGAAGTTTGGGGGACTTGTCTCGAAGGATAGTTACAGTGAGTCCTGATGTAGCCAGTTCCACAAATTTAGGTGGCTGGATAAATAGGGTTGGTGTCTGGAAGCTGAATGAAACCGAGACCCTTCCAGAAGAGGGTATTGTGAGAGCTTTAAAGTGGGAAGAATCCAAGAGCGGACAACATATTGAATTAGGTATCTCTGAGAATAATTTGTTTATGATGCTCGGTCAGTTAGGGCTTTCCAATGAAATGAATGGGGAAATGTTATTTCCTATTGGCACTCTTTATGATCCATTCATAAGAAGAGGACTCGATGCATTCGTTTATAGCGTTTACTCGGGGGCTAAATTCATTGTTGTAGGAACACCGTCCGGTTTGAGTTTGGCCCCTGAAGGCGGTGCACACCAATCGATGATGACTGCATCTATTGGGGTTGAAATGCCCCAGTTAGATGCATATGAACCTTGCTTTGGCCAAGAGTTGGAGTGGATCATGTTATCCGCCTTACATCAGATAAGAAAAAGAGGACAGTCAACTTATTTGAGACTTACAAGCAAACCAGTTGATCAAAATTTATTGCAACTTCCGTCAGAAGCTTCACAAATTGAATCGTTGAGATTGCAGGTTTTGAGAGGAGCTTATTGTTTAAGAGATCGAACGTCGGACTTTTCTTCAAGTGTGAATGGGAGTGGTATAACAATTGTGAGTGTTGGAGCCATGATTCCGGAGGCATGTGAAGCTAGTGACATACTTCTTGAGGAAGGGGTTTTAGCCAATGTCATTAATGTCACCGGTCCCGGCCCTTTGTATCGACACTATAGAGATTTAGTTAAGGAATCTATTGAAAAAGGTTATGGTTTGTCTGAAGGTCTGGCGACATTGCTTCCAGGTCATATAGATGGCGTACCGATTTTGACGTTGGCAGACGCGCATCCGCATTCCCTTTCCTGGGTTGGGGGAGCCGTCGGTAGTAAAACGGTGTCTTTGGGTGTTGATGATTGGGGGCAGTCCGGTAGTAGAGAAGATCTTTACCGGGAATACGGAACTGATGTTGAAACAATCGTAAATGCCGCCTTATCTGCTTTGGAACTTTGATTTGCACGCTGTGCTAGAATTTGGCACTATTCTGACAGAATTCCGTTTGGAGAAAGATTCATGACGAAGATATTAGTTGTTCATGGTGCGGGGATTAATATGCGAGGTAAGTCACAGGTGGAAATTTTCGGTAGTGACACAATGGAAGACTATAGTAACCAAATTAAAGAATATTCTAAACAGCTGGATGTGACTGTTGATATTTACCACTCAAATATCGAGGGGGAAGTCATTAATAAGTTTTACCAGGCTCATGAAGATGGCTATGATGCAGCTATTATTAACCCAGCCGGTTATTCATCAGGTCATCCTGCATTGGCAGCTGCGATAACTCAAGTAAGTTATCCAACAATCGAAGTCCATATTTCCAATCCCTCAGCAAGAGGTAATGTTTCCCAGATAGCACCCTCCTGCAAAGGTGTTATCACTGGATTCGGATTATTTGGGTACTATATAGCCTTGAAGGCAATTAAGAACATCGCGGGATAATGTTAAAGGGGTAGACTTACAAAATATGAGACTTTCAATACCAATTGCCGCACCGACCTCAGTATTAGTCTTAATGGCATTGTTTCTTATATATGTATCTTGCGAAACCAGTCAGGAAAGCTCCGAAGTCAAGTCTTATGATAATCCTCCACCCATGGCTATAGATACTACTAAGGACTTTTTTGCCGTGTTTGAAATGGAAGATGGTGGGCGATTCACCATAGATCTATATGAAAAACTCGCACCTATTACGGTTAACAATTTTGTATTTCTTGCAAACGAAAATTACTATAATGGTACGACCTTCCATAGGGTGATCGATGGCTTTATGGCACAGGGGGGTGATCCTTCCGGCACCGGTAGCGGCAGCCCTGGATATTATTTTGAGAACGAATTTCACGTAGATGCTAGGCATGATGCTGCGGGAGTTTTGTCTATGGCTAATAAAGGGCTAGTGGACGGGAAAGGTACCAATGGTAGCCAGTTTTTTATAACTTTTTCAGCAACTGAATTCCTAGACGGATTTGATGTGAATGACCAACCTAAGGATTGTGCCTTGGATTCCTGCCATTCTGTGTTTGGGAAGGTTGTAAGTGGGATGGACGTTGTGACCGGGTTATCCATACGGGACCCTGGGTCCGCCACCAAACCTGGCGATGCTATTAAAACTGTGACGATAACGACGAGAGAATCTAACTAAGAACTATGATCGGGGTAAGTTCTCTCTTTTGTGAATCGGAATAACTTGCCTGTTGCTCCAATCCAGGTGCCATCTGAAACATTTGCAGATCCAACCAAGGGGTGATCGTTTACTCTGATCGTATGTGCGGCACTTGTTGCGGTTATCAACAGCGAGCCTTTTCCGAAGACGAAATTGCTTCCAATAAACTCATCCATTCCAGTTTCTGAGCCAGCGACTATATGCCGGACTAAAATTGACTTAATTACCCTCCTGCTTCGTAATCGGTCGAAATTTAGCACTGAGTTTCCCGACTCATCACTAATGAATCCATACGGCTTTGGCAGAGAATTGTGATATATCACAATCATTATTAATATTATGGCTAGAATTGCCAAAGGAATTATGATTCCTAATGGGATTTTAGTTTTTGGAGTGTTTGTACTTGGGGGAAGGGTATTCGGTTCAGCAGGTTGATAAGGCACATTGGAATATGGCTGTGCCGGGGCTTGAGGGGCTTGAGGAAGTACCCTTGATTCCAAAATTAAATTTCCTGTTGATCGCGAATAATTCCTATTGGCATAGGCTAAATTCACATGAAATATAGTTGAAATCTGGCCTGGTTTATCCGGTGCGAAAATCACATCATACATCCAGGCTTTTCCCTCGGAATCTGGCGATCGAGGATTGGTTTTCAAGGTTCCGTGGAATTGTAAATCGTTAGCGATTTGGGGTGTGATGGCGGACGGCAAAACAGCATAAGGCGAATCTTTAATTTTTGTGTATATTGTCGCTACTGTATATTCCTCACCAACGAACAGGTTGGAGGTGTAAAGCGGGGCCATCTCAATTGTTGGAAATACCTTGGCCTGAAAGGTGAAATCTCGAGTCAGATTATATTTAACATTGGGCCAGCCTAAATGGACTGAAACTGAATATGTCCCCTCCGATAGAGGTGCAGGAATCTTCGCTGAGTAATACCCGTCACCGGATTTTAAATCACCATCAACTCCCTGGTCTTCCAAGGCATACGTTATGGGGGTGTTACCTGGGGTGACAACATCAGCACTGATAGACGCATCCTCGCCCATTACCGATATAGATTGAGCTTCCGTGATAAACGCAGAAATAGTAGCGGCTTCATCTGTCGGTACCACTTCTGGCATTTGAAAGTTCAGGCCATATTTATTTGATGCTAAATACCATGATGATACAAGCCCGCTTATTCCTGTCACATCGACGTTCCAATTGCCGGGGGTAGGGTCATTAATTATCCATATCACAGCGTTAGGGGTTTCAAGTACAGAAGAAGAGGACCTGTCACCTGTGGAAGCTTCGAGTCCATCGGGGTTTTTAAGTCTAAAGGAACCGGCATTGCTTTCTCTGAAGAATAAAGCCATCACATATTCGGTACCAGGCAAAACTCCTATATCTGAGATTAGTAGATTGCTAAAAGTCAGCTTCTTTTCTCCAGCGGAGATTAATTTTCCTCGGTTATCAGTCGTTAGTAAGTAGTCTGTAAATAATTTCAATCCTCCAATATCCTGTAATTGGAATATGTTTCCCTCAGTAGTAGCTGCAAGATTAGTGGACACTTCTAAATTGGATGCCGGTATTCCTGACAATGAGAAAGCAGATATATGCCAGCCCCTTTCATAAAAAAGACCTGCTAAAGGGTCCAACCTATGGCCCACATAATCTTCATGGTTCGGATATTCGTTAGTACTGATGAGATATAACCCTGACCCCGGAGGGGCACTTTCTATATCTAATAGGCCGTAAGATTCTCCAAGTGTCTCATCGACTGCTACACGCAAGGAGGAATTGTTTTCGGAATTTGAAATTATGTCCCGCACCTTTCTGGGGAACTCAACGAAATCGCTTTCTCCAGCCCTATAAGGTCCAATGTAATTGCCGGGTGAGTCCATTGGCATTAGATAGAAATCATCACCTTGTTTTATTGTCGACATGATTCCAATTATTGAATCCACCATTTCCATATGGGATTCTTTGGAAACCACAGAATTTGAGTCTAGTCCAAGTATTACTATCCGATGGTCTGATTGAGCATTTTGATCGGCCGATATTTGTTTTACGCTGCTGGGCCAGGCGAACACAAAGGCAATAAAAATGAAACAGCCGAAGATGATCTTACTCGTTGTATTCATAAACCACTTTTGAGTTATGGGCTTCTGGTGGCCTTTTTATAGGCAGCGATTTTGGATTTATATAAAGATTATGTTCTAACTTTATAGTAATTTATGTTAGATTGAACCTGTTGCAAGTTCAATCTAATTTAGGAACAATTTTTGCCGAACATGTATGAATGTTTGCAAGTGGTGCTGGTGTAATAAATATATGTATAGTGGGACGCGTAAATCATTTTCCTATAATGTGCATTTAATGTGGATTCTTTTAGTGATAGGGAATTTATCTTGTAATGGAGAGCGTATGGGTATAAATGATGCGTCACTTGTGGAAGTGTCTGGCCTGGTTATTGAATTCGAGGCTCGTTCCCTTACGGAGATAGATTACCTCACCCTAGAGACTCCGGAGGGACAAATTTATAACTTAAACGTCGGTAAAAATTTGGGGAAATTCACGCCATCGCATATACGACAGCATATGGTGCATGGAGAATTAGTAGAAATATCATACTTTCGACGTGACGGTGAGAATTGGCTAGGAAGCATACAGGATTTCAGTCTTCGCTGATTATTTTGGGTTTGGGTTTTCTTCCGTAACGCATATATAAAAATGTGGAGCCAGTTATAAGCACTGAAAATACAAATAGGAAGAATATTCCCGCGGCATTGCTTGTGGCACTACCAGCATCCAAAATACTTAATTGAAAACTGATTTTATCTTCAATATCTGGGTTAGTGGAAATTTTTATTTCCACTTCCCATTCGCCAGGGGTTTCAAAGGTCAAATTTGCATCATAGATAGTTGGTGAGGAAGGGGAATTTACAGCTCTTGATTGAAAAGCTTCTTTTTCTTGTCGAATTACGACGGTGATAATAGCTTTCTCAATAGGCTCTGTTGTAGATGACAAGGTTGGTTCAATGTGAAAATGAACTGAACCCGTCACCGGGTCGTGAGGAATAATACTGATTTTTAAATCATATTCTCCGGCTGTGCCATAGTGGATATTTTTCATATCTCCATGGGCTTCCAACCGATCTGTTTGCCCGCATATTATGATCAATATAGCTGCCGATAAATTAAGTAAAATTAATTTGAACAATCAGAATTTGTTCCTTTTTGTAATGGTGGGCCCGGCAGGGATCGAACCTGCGACCAATCGGTTATGAGCCGACCGCTCTAACCACTGAGCTACGGGCCCTAATGTGAGTCGTACCTACTAATCCATAGCACGAAAGCACGGACAAAAATTTGCGTTATCAATTGTCCTGTAACCGCAGGTCGTAGTCAAGGAAACCCTCTGATATTATAGGGCTAAATAAATCCACCTGGAGAATAATATGGGCCGGTTATCTGGTAAGGTCGCGATAATATCAGGCGGTGCTAGAGGGCAAGGTGCCGAAGAGGCACGTCTCTTTGCTTCCGAGGGCGCAAAAGTAATCATAGGGGACATACTTGACTCAGAAGGAATTCAGGTAGAATCTGAAATCGTTGAGCAAGGCGGTGAGGCTAAATTTGTTCGTCTGGACGTGTCGATAGAAGAAGACTGGTCAAAAGCTGTTCAACTGGCCATATCGGAGTATGGCAAACTAGATATATTGGTTAATAATGCCGGCATACTACTGATGAAAGGGGTTGAGGATACCACTAGTGAAGAGTGGGATCACCTCCAGAATATCAATTCTAAAGGAGTTTTTTTGGGATCCAAAGCTGTGATCTCAGCTATGAGAGAATCCGGTGGAGGATCTATAGTCAACATATCTTCCATCGCGGGTTTGATTGGGTCTAGATTTAGTGCCTATGGTGCCAGTAAGGGGCTTGTTAGGACATTAACAAAATCTATAGCTGTTAATCATGGACATGAAAATATAAGGTGTAATTCTGTTCACCCTGGAATTATAGATACTGATATGGTTTCAGAAATGATTGGGAGTAAAGAAGGTCGAGATTTTCAGTTAAATAGAACACCTCTAAATGTCATCGCTAATTCTAGGGACGTAGCTTTGGGGGTTCTGTATTTGGCCAGTGATGAATCTAGATATGTTACTGGTTCAGAATTGGTTATAGATGGTGGAATCACTGCCCAGTAAATTTTTCTCCGCTGGCAACCTTTATAAGGTTGTTTTATTCCCAATGTGTTTGGCCTTATTCGCCTTGCTGATAGGGTGCAGCACTGAGGCAGAGTCTGACGTCAATGTTATTGCCGAACCGGAGATTACGAAACTCCAGGTTACGTCTGACAGCAAACTTGTTGATGGGACGAGGGATTCATCAACTACAATAGCCGTCATTGTCGGATCCGATGAACCACCACCTACAGGGGCAGAGCCTCCTAGGCAATCCCCAGTAGCTGCCTCCAATAACGTGTCTAAATCTCTCGAATCACCTAACGATAAAAAACTCTCATCAGGGTTTTCAATTGGTGTCGATGAAACCCTTGAAGATACAGTAATTAAACCCTATGAAGAGGAAGGGTTTTACAGGGAAGTAAAAGTACAAATTAAAGGTAAATATCTGCCAAAACTAGCTCAGGGGTATGAAGATGCGGCATTAGGCTGGGCCGCCCCTGAGGTAAAAGCTGTTGGGTTGGATGGAGAAGAGATTTATATAGGCGGTGAGGGGCCAACGACATTAATAATGGTTCTCGCACACTGGTGCCCTCATTGTCGAAATGAGGTGAGAGAATTGGCGCCATTTTTGAATGACAGTAACTCTCTGGATAGGGTTCGGATGGTTACTTTATTGACTTCAATTAATGAGGATAGGCCCAATTTTCCACCTCATACATGGCTGGATCTTGAAAAATGGCCCGTTCCTTCAATAGTAGACACCCCCTCTAGCCAAATCGCTACTGCTTACGGTGTAAGTTCCTTCCCGTTCTTCATAGTAGTAAACGACAGAGGTGAAATAGCACTTAGAATGCCGGGAAGACTTGGTGTTGAAACTCTAGGTAGATTATTGGATGCAATAGGCGATATGGGTGAAGAAAATTGATGGCTACAATCCAAATTTTTCAAATGATTGAATGGAGCTAGCAAAATGGCAATTTCTAATAAAATTCGTGGGTTCATGGAAAAAGGTTCCTGGATAAGAAAAATGTTTGAAGAGGGCATTGCTCTCAAACAGCAATATGGAGATGAAAATGTTTTTGACCTGTCTCTAGGTAATCCGGTGATGAACCCACCTGAACGATTCTATGAAGAGTTAAAAAAGATATCGGAAAATCCTATAGATGGCATGCACAGGTATATGCCCAATGCCGGATTAACTGAAACTAGAACAGCAGTGGCGAAGGGGCTTTCTAATGAGACAGGGTTGTCGTTTACTGCAAACGAAATTGTGATGACATGCGGTGCTGGTGGTGCCCTCAACGTAATTATGAAAACTCTTCTGGATCCTGGTGAAGAATTTGTGATTTTTGCTCCTTTCTTTGTTGAATATAATTTTTATGCTGACAATCATGGTGGTTCTTGCAAAGTAGTACCTCCCGATGAGAATTTTCTACCGGATATGGAAGTTTTCCGTAGCTCCATTAACAGTAAGACAAGGGGTGTATTGATAAACTCACCAAACAATCCGTCAGGGATTATTTATGGGGATGAAACCTTATCGGAAATGTGCAGGATCATAAAAGAAAAGGAAGTCGAATTCGGTACTGAAATATATTTGGTTAGTGATGAACCGTACAGAAAAATTATATTTGATAATCTCGAATATACTCACATATTTAAGTACCACGATAGGAGCATAGTTGCTACTTCTCATTCGAAAGATCTTGCGTTGCCAGGCGAAAGAATCGGATATATTGCAGTCAATCCAAGTTGTCCTGATATTGAGGAACTGGTCGACGGGTTAGTGTTCTGTAATAGAACCTTGGGCTTTGTGAATGCCCCCGCTCTTATTCAACATCTGATAGCTCATCTACAAGATACAACGATAGATGTGAGGATATATGAAAAGAAAAGAGATTATCTGTACAAAGAGCTAACAAATATGGGATATTCATTGATCAAGCCTCAGGGTGCTTTTTATATGTTTCCCAAATCTCCTATAGAGGACGATGTCCAATTCTCGGAGGAGTTAAAGGAGAATAGAGTCCTTGTAGTGCCAGGTAGTGGCTTTGGTTTGCCTGGGTACTTCCGAATATCCTACTGCATGGAGGACGCTACAATACAAGGATCACTAGAAGGTTTAGAAAAAACAATTTTAAAATATCGGCAATAGCTACCTATTCGGGGAAGACATCCTTTAGCCCAGAGCCGGTAATCGGGATTAAGACCCTTTCATTTTTGTTAATATGTTTGCTATTGATGAGATTTTCGAGGCCGGCAAATGCTGCAGCAGAAGTGGGTTCGCAAAAAAGACCCTCATGTTTTGCTAATTTAATCTGCCATTCTACAATTGATGCCTCCGTGACTGAATTGGCAGTTCCGCCTGATTGATGCAACACACTCTGAACCTCTGATTTTCTCGGGGGAGATCCGACTGCTATTCCCCCTGCCACAGTTGACTTTATTTTAGACTTATTCCAGGTGTTGTTTGACGCAATAGGATTTATGTTTTCAGCTTGGATGCAATGCAATTTGGGTAGAGTTTTGATTAGGCGCCTTTCCTTCAGCTCTTCAAGCGCTTTCCAAATCCCTAAATAAAGTGACCCATTACCTACTGGTACCACGATGTTTCCTGGTATTTCCCTGTCGAAATCGTTGAATATTTCGTAGCCGAATGTTTTTGTACCTTCTATGAAAAATGGACTGAGGTTATGCGATGCATAAACAATTGATTTATGCTTAACGAATTTTTCGGCCGCTTCAGTAGTTTCGTCTCGACTGCCGTCTACGGCGTGTAAAATCGAACCATAAACTTTAATTTGATTCAGCTTTGTTTGTGGGGCCGACAAAGGCGCGAATATGTGAGCTTTCATTCCTGCTCTGGTTGCATATGCTGATACCGAAGCTCCTGCGTTTCCTGAAGAGTCTTCCACAATTTCACTGACGCCCTTAGATTTCAAAGCAGATATCATCATTGCAGTGCCTCTATCCTTGAAAGATCCTGTAGGATTCATAAATTCAAGTTTTCCGTAAATTTCAGTTTCAAACATAGAGGAAATTTTGGGCATAGATACAACAGGGGTGTTACCCTCACCGAGTGAAAGGTATTCGGAGAGAGAGCCTAAAGGGATAGGCATGTCTAGCGTTCCGCCGCCGACTAGGCTACTAACCTGTCTCTTCCAATTGGTATATGTGACCGATAAGGTTCCAGAACAACTTTCACACCTGAGTGTTCGGGGATCGGCTATATGACTTTTAGAACATTCTGTACATTTGAATTCATAATGGGACATATTTGTTCAATTCCAGTCCTCATCAAGATGGGCTTCAATGAATTCTACGTCTAACTCAATTCCTAATCCTGGGGTTTCAGACATTTTTAATTTGCCGTCCACGATATCCAGAGGCTTGTCTATCAAGGAATTGTGGGAATCGAGTTGGGCATGATTAAATTCTAATTTGTAAAAATTGGGTATTGTCATCATTGTATGGGCGCCGGCCATAATGTTGATGGGTCCACTGGCATCGTGGGGACTGACGGGTACATAGAATGACTCAGCCAGGGTGGCTATCTTATGGAACTCGGTGATTCCACCAGTCCATAGAATATCAGGCATCAAAAACTCTGCTAACCTATCTTTTAGTACGGGTATAAAATCCCATCTGGTATATAACCGTTCTCCTACACAAATAGGTACCGATACGGATTCCTTGACATGTTTCAAGGCTTGATTACTATTGGGCTGCACTGGCTCTTCATACCACCCTATGTTGAATGGTTCTAGTTTTCTAGCCATGGCTATTGCTGTTGGAACATCGAAATTTCCGTGGCAATCTATCAATATTTCTATGTTCTCTCCAACGCCTTCTCTGATGGCAGATATTGTTTCTGTGGCGAGTTCCGCTCCTTCTGGGGATATGGAGCCTTGCATATATCTTCTATGGTGTTGTCTCATTTCAGGCATGAATGGGTCTGTTTTAAGCGCTTTGAATCCTTGTTTTGCTAACACTTTTGCTTGATTCGCTGCCTTAATTGGGTCTCCTGGGTCCACATGGGTATATAGCTCTATTTCTTCCCGAAGTGGACCCCCACCCAATATTTCATATATTGGTTTGCCTGCAGCTTTACCCTTTATGTCCCAGAGAGCAATATCTATTCCACTCAACATTGTCGTAACAAAACCACCGAACCCACCACCACCTGTGAATCTCCTGAACAATTTATGCCAAATTAGGTCCACGTGTTCAGGATTCTCACCTATAATCGTTTCTCTGAAGTCCCTTTCGGCAGTGGAATTTCTCAGGAATTCGATCATGTTACCGACTACGATACTTCCGCCGCCTCCTGAGCTAGTAGCTTCCCCAAAACCAGAAATACCTTCATCGGTGTCGATTCTTAAGAATACATAACTACGCCCACTGGGGGACCCATCGACGGAAGATCTTTCAGGAACTGTCACCCATACTTTCAAATCTGTTATTTTCATGAATAAAATCCCTACATAATCTACTTAAATTTACCCAACCAAAAAGATTGCAAAACCTGTGGAATCAATATCTTTCTGTTACCATCGTCAGGATGCAACTTCCGGGACATAATGACATTGAATCCTTGGGACAGGATGCTCAATCAACAAATGTTTTTTATGGTTGGTATCTTGTCGTTGTTGGCGTTTTCTTACTTTCTGTTAGCTCACTTGGTGTTTTTAGGGGCATGAGTCCTATGATGCCCGTACTTCAGAATACATTTGGCTGGTCTAGAACACAAATTTCTTTAAGTTCTCTTTTGACCCGAGTCGAAGGCGCCGCGCTGGGACCTGTTGAGGGCTTTTTAATTGATAGGATTGGTGCTCGAAAAATGGTACTAATTGGATTTTCCATTATGGCTGTTGGATTTGTTCTTTTTTCTTTTATCCAATCATTATGGCAGTTTTATGCTGTTTTTATTTTGATAAATCTTGGTAGTGGTGTTGGGGGTTGGTTGGCAGTAGTTACTGTTTTAAATAGTTGGTTCAGAAAGAAACGAACAATAGCGATGGCTGGTGCAATGTCGGGGGTGCTGATTGCCGGTATTTTCGTACCACCCTACACAATCGCGTTGAACCATAGTTTTCGCCTCACAGTGTTTTTTTTCGGTCTGATAATTATTGCGATTGCACTGCCTTGCGTGAAAATCATTAGGAATCATCCTGAAGAATTGGGCCTTCAGCCAGACGGGGAGATTCCTAGCTCACATGAGCGGGAGCCGGTTTCAGGGGTCTCAGATAATAAAACTTCTGAAGACGACGAAGTGGAATTTACAGTAGGGCAGGCTTTGAGGACACCAGTTTTTTGGGTTCTCACGGTTGCACATATATCTTCTACCATTTCTCTAGCTACTCTGTCGCTTCATTTAATGGCCCGATTGCAGGATATTGGCCTAACTTCAACCACCGCTAGTTATATAGAATTGACATCTTCTGTAGTTGCACTCCCTAGTCTTTTTGCAGCGGGATGGCTGGGAGATAAATTATCGAAAAAATACTTAGTGGCAACTTTTTTATTTTTGCAGGGGATATCCACCGTAGTATTGACCGTGGCAAATGGTTTGCCAATGGCTTTGTTGTTCGCGATATTGTATGGAATAGCCTTTGGAGGACGAATACCTTTAATGACTGCGATAAGGGGCGATTATTACGGTAGAAAGGCTTTTGCTTCCATAATGGGTTGGTCTATGCTGCCAAACGGTGTTTTGATGGCCATCGCCCCAGTGTGGGCAGCATGGATGTTTGATAATTATGGTAGTTATACTGTCCCGTTCATTTCCTATGCGGTAATAAATTTGGCTGGGGCTTTTGTTATGTTGTTTGTAAAAAAGCCGAAGTTGTCACTCCCAACTAATTCTTTGAATTCCTAAAGTGTTTTAATGCAGCAAGCCGATTCTAGTGGGAAGGGTGGGAATACCTCAAGGCGAGATCTGATACGGGGCAGTATACCCCGAAACCTGTGGAACATGGCTTGGCCTCAAATGGCCGACAGCGCCCTTACAGTTGTGGATCAGATTGCAGATCTTTTTTGGGCCGGCCGAATGGGGTACAGGACCATAGCAGGTCTTGGGGTAGCGCAAATTTTTATGTTGATTTACTCCACAGCTAGGATCGGCTTGGATACTGGCATGAGGGCCATGATATCTCGGGCTATTGGGGCAAATGATAGAGAGTACGCAAACCATGTGTTGTTACAAGCTCTGACAATAACTTTTATTTGGACTCTACTGGTTGGCGGATTGGGAATCATTTTCACAAACAAGTTATTGTCAATGGTTGGAGTGAGTGCGGCTGTGGTTGAGTTGGCCACCACATACATGCAACTTCAATTTGTTGCGTACTCGATGCAAAATTTCGTACGTCTCACCGGGGGAGCATTGAACGCGGCAGGCGACAGTATAAACCCACTGAAGGCCGTAACTGTAAGCCGCGGAGTTCACATTTTGTCTAGCCCGTTTTTTATTTTTGGGTGGTTATGGTTTCCTGACATGGGTATAGCCGGGGCAGCTGCGGCAAATATCGTAGCTCAGTTCCTCGGTATGATTATGAATTTGGTGGTTTTATATAAAGGGAATTCAGGGTTAAGACTGTCTTTAAAAGCCTATCGAGTTGATATCATTTTGATAGGGAGATTGTTGCGAGTAGGGCTGCCAGCCGCCATGACATCTATGCAGAGATCCGTTTCTCAGTTGGTCCTTTTAGTTGGCGTCTCAAACTTCGGGGATGCTCCAGTCGCAGCGTTCGCTTTGTCAAGGAGAGTTGAAAATATCGTCAGTAACACCAGCAGGGGTTTAGGTCGAGCTTCAGCAGCAGTGGCAGGGCAGAATTTGGGGGCAGGGAACATCAACAGAGCTAAAAGCTCTTTGAACTGGGCACTAGTATATTCTGCTATTTTAAGTGCCGTAGCAATGACTTTATATTTATTGTTTACAGAAGAGATTGCTACTGTATTTAACGGGGACCCCAATTTCCTAGCCCATATGACCACCTGGTTGTTCATACTTGCCATAGCCACATTTCCTATGAGTTCAGTCCAAGTTTTGACACAAGGGATAAGTAACACCGGGGCAACTGTTGCCCCAATGAATATAACGCTGACAACTATGTGGTTAATTGAAATACCTATGGCTTTTGGGTTGGCTTTTTTAACTCCCTTGGATTCGGAAGGGGTCCCGTGGGGCATCGCTTGTGGCAATGCTGTGAGATGTTTAGCGTTCTTTTGGTATTTTTATAAAGGGAGTTGGCTCAAACCGGGTGTAATTTAAACCCGCTACAATATGGTGTAATAACATCTATTGCTAGTTAGGGTGTTCACAAATTCGTCGAAGATTTAAGAATATGATTTGGTATAGAGACTGGGTTTTTTACAGTACAGTTGTCGTAGTATTTGGGTTAGACCAAGTCTCGAAAGAGGTGATTCGCCGGCAGCTTCCCTTATATGAGTCTTGGCCAGAAGAAGGATTTTTGAGAATTGTTCATGGGTTGAACACCGGGTCTGCATTCGGGCTTTTTTCTGGTTTCACTAACCTTCTGATCATAGCATCTATAGTTGGAATTGGGGTGGCTTTGTATTATTTTCAGCAACAAAAAATCTCGGTCATATGGTATCGCCTGAGCGTAGGATTGATAGTTGGAGGGGCTTTAGGAAATTTGGTTGATCGTTTGAAAGATGGTGCGGTCGTGGACTTCATAAGCGTCGGATGGTGGCCTGCTTTTAATGTGGCTGATTCTTCGATCAGCGTTGGAATGGTTTTATTAATTATTACCCTGTTGTTTGGAGAAAGATTTGGTTGGGTCTCCACTTCAGATGAAAGTCGACCTGATGATTCATGAATGAATTAAACTTTGTGGCCCAGCACGACGACATGAGATTGGACCAAATGATTTCGTGTGTTATCGAAGCTTATTCCCGCTCTAGTGCTAGGGAACTGATAAAAAAAGGTCTAGTAAAAGTGGATGGGAAGGTAGGGAAACCTTCGACAATAGTAGCTGTCGGACAACAAATCACAGCTATTGTTCCTGAGCACCAAAAGACTTCCCTACAGCCTCAGAAAATAGAATTATCAGTGATCTACGAGGATGAATCACTCATAGTTATTGATAAACCTGCTGGACTTTCTGTGCACCCGGGCCCCGGCCACCCTGATGGCACCTTGGTTAATGCCGTAATGGCTCTGTGCCCTGATATAACCGGAGTAGGTGAAAAAAATAGGCCAGGTATTGTACATCGACTAGATATGGACACTTCTGGAGTAATCGTTGTTGCCAAAGACGACCGAAGCCATAGAGCTTTATCTGATCAATTTAAGAATCGTACGGTTACTAAAAAGTATGTGGCCCTGGTTGATGGAAATATGGATCAAAAAAAAGCAATAATTGATGGCCCCATAGGGCGAGACCCACACGATAGGAAGAAAATGGCAATCGTTGAAAATGGACGAGACGCCAAGACGGAATATACCGTTACCGAAAGATTTGCACAATTTGATTGCCTGGGGGTGAAACCAAAAACAGGTCGGACTCATCAAATACGGGTTCATTTGTGTTCAGTAGGCCATCCGGTAGCTGGGGATATTTTATATGGCAATAGGATTACTGGGCTTGATAGACAGTTCTTGCATGCAGAAAGTATTTCTTTATCACACCCTATCAACGATATTCTGATGGAATTCAAATCTCCATTACCGCAGGACCTGCTTAAATTTAAGCACTCTCTAAGTTAAAATTTGGTGAGTGTTAGTATTCAAATTGATTTTTTGAACAATAATTGATTTTTTGATTAGATTATGGACTTTTCCAAAATAAGAGTTAGATATGCCCCTAGTCCGACAGGTGAACCTCATGTTGGAAATATAAGGACGGCCCTTTTCGACTGGTTGATAGCTCGAAACAGTTCAGGACAATTCATAGTAAGGGTTGAAGATACAGATCAAGCCAGAAAAGTGGAAGGGGCCATCGAATTACAAAAAGCCTCTCTTAAATGGTTGGGACTCGATTGGGATGAAGGCCTCGGACTGGATGGTAAGTATGGTCCCTATACCCAGTCAGAAAGACTGACTTTATATACCGATGTGGTAGAGCGCCTCTTGCAAAACGGAAAGGCATATAAATGTTTTTGTAATCCTGAGAGATTGTCAAAGTTGAGGAAGAAACAACTGGAAAGTAAGGCGACTCTAATAGGATACGATGGGCATTGTAGGTCTCTGAAATTGGATGAATCTGACATATCAGGTTCCTTCGTTGTGAGGTTTAAAATGCCAGATGAGGGTGTATCAGAATTGGATGATCTAGTAAGAGGCCATTTGGAATTCGACAATTCTCTTTCTGACGACTTCGTAATGCTGAAATCAGATGGATACCCTACATACCACCTAGCCTCGGTTGTTGATGATCATTACATGGACATATCCCATGTGTTGAGGGGCGAGGAATGGGTGTCTAGTGTGCCACGACATGTTCAGCTTTATTTGGCTCTGGAATGGGAAATGCCGATATTTGCTCATTTGCCAACTATACTTGCCCCTGATAAATCTAAGCTTAGTAAACGCCATGGGGCAATCTCCGTTTTGGAGTATAAGAAAGCAGGCTATTTACCAGAAGCCATGTTTAATTTTTTAAGTTTACTCGGCTGGTCTCTCGACGGAGACACGGAAATAATATCCAAAGAAGATTTGGTTAGTAAATTTGATCCCAGCCGGATAAGTTCTGCAAGTGCCATTTTTGATATAGAAAAGTTAAATTGGATGAATGGGCACTACATTCGGTCTATGAGCAGATTAGAATTATCACAAATACTTCGAAGCTATTGGAAAGAATTCCCTCCAGAAACTTTTGATAGAAACCCAAGTTCGGATGAGGTAGATAAAATCTCCAAATTAGTTCAGGAAAGAATTAAAGTTCTTTCCGAGGCTTCAGATTTGGTGGCCTTTGTTTTCAAGGATGAAATTACCTACGATCCAAGTGAACTAATACAAAAACAGATGGATGCGGAATCTACGACTCGAATATTAGATAGAGTGGACGAGTTGGTTTCAAAAATAGAGATTTTTTCCTCTAGTGCTATTGAAGTTGAATTAAGGGCGTTGGCCGATTCGATGGATGTTAAGGTTGGAACCTTGCTCGGAACCATTAGGGTCGCTACCTCAGGACAGAAGGTATCACCGCCTCTATTTGATTCATTGGAAGTGTTAGGACGCAATAGAGTTTTAGAATTATTGCACGTCGCCAAATCCAAATTGCCATAATCGGATCAGGATTGACCAGCAGGCCAGTCAAAATTTATACTCGGAATTGTGAGTTCGAAATCAAAAATTAGGAGGATGAAACCAAAGCAATGCTACGTGAGACTTTAGATTCAGATCTCAAAGATGCTATGAGAAACAAAGAGGCTTTAAGGCGGACAGTGTTACGAACAATGCTATCTGAAATACGTAACGCGGAAATTAATTCCCAGACCACTTTAGATGATGAGGGAATAATTTCTGTTCTTACTAAGCAAGTGCAACAACGTAAAGACAGTGTGGAAGCATACAATGCTGCCAATCGACAGGATTTGGTTGATAAAGAAACAGAAGAGATCAATATTATATCGGTGTATCTTCCTGATCAGCTCCCTCCAGAAGAAATCGAAGGGATTATTAAAGCTGCTATATTAGAGACAGGGGCTTCAAGTTTGAGTGATATGGGAAAGGTTATGGGTTTTGTAATGCCTCAAGTTAGAGGTCGTGCCGATGGGAAAATTGTAAATACGATCGTAACCGAAATACTGAGAGCATTGTAAACGTTGTGAAATTTGGAGTTGTTGTTTTCCCTGGGACATGGAGCGAGGTGGATTGCTACACCGTGTTGGATGAGGTGTTCAACGTCTCGGTTGAGTACGTTTGGCATAAGGAAACGGATCTCTCCACCTATGACTGCATTATATTACCAGGGGGATTTTCATTCGGTGATTACCTAAGATGCGGGGCTATTGCGAGGTTTTCTCCTGTGATGGAATCCTTAATTACATTTGCTCGGTCTGGAGGATTGGTTTTCGGGATATGCAACGGGTTCCAAATTTTGTGTGAAGCGGGGTTGCTTCCGGGCGTTTTGGTTCGTAATAACCATCTTGAGTTTCGATGCCAATGGACTGATTTAAGAGTTGATAATATCTCTACACCATTTTCCGCCAGAGCGGAGCCAGGGCAGGTTATTTCAGTTCCGATATCGCATGGCGAGGGAAACTATTTTGCTCCACACGAAACCTTGACAGAGATTGAAAACAATGGGCAGGTGATATTTCGGTATAGCGCTCCGAATGGTGATATGGACGTTGTTAATAATCCAAACGGGTCCATAAATAATATCGCGGGGGTGACTAACCCTGAAGGAAACGTCCTGGGTATGATGCCCCACCCCGAACGTTGCTGTGATTCGCTGCTGGGGGGAACCGACGGCAAATTGATATTCGGATCTGTAGTTGATTATCTATGGAACAAAACGTAGGTTGATTACCGGGATATTACTTTCACTGATGGCAGCCTTAGGTTTCGGACTGGGTGCAGTTTTTATAAAAGCAGGCATGTCCTCTGTGAGCGTAAAAACAGCCACAGTGATATCACTCATTTCTTCGACCGCCGTCACCATGGTTATAGCATTTCTTTTACATTATGAAGAAATTTTGTCTTTAGCCCCGATGGCCTTTATCTGGTTCATTTTGGCTGGGTTGATTACTTTTTTGGGAGGTCGATTTTTTAATTTTCACTCCATTAACCTGGTTGGCGCCTCAAAAGCATCGGCAGTAGTGTCATCGACTCCGTTATTTGCCGCTATATTGGCTGTGCTTTTCCTAAATGAGACTGTTGGGTTCATCCTAGGTATTGGAACCTTGTTGATAGTTGTTGGGATTACGTTGGTGGTAATACAAGAATGAGGGATACTGAAAAAAAACTTATTTATTATGGGTTCCTTTTCGCCGTTTGTGCGGCTTTCTTTTATGCCTTGTCGGCCTTGGTGGGGAAGAAAATCACGGATGATTTTTCATCTCCCATGGTTGCTTCAGCATTTTCGATTTTGTTTGGGTTGATTGCAACAGGGTCAGTGTTTTTCGGTACTGTAACCAAGGAGGTCAGAAACTTATCGGGGCGGTCTTGGCTACTAATTGGACTATCTGGATGTGCTTCTGCTTTAGGTGTCTCGGGATGGTACTTGGCCCTAAATGTAACCCATGTAGTGGTTGTAGCCCCTATAGTAGCTGTTTACCCTCTAATAACAATATTAGCGGCATCATTATTTTTGCGAGGAATAGAAAAGGTTACCAAACAAACTGTTGCTGGGGCGATAATTGTAGTCATTGGAGTATTGTTTGTAGGGTTTGGAACTTAATGAAGGTATATGGATTGTAAGAAATATGGCATTTGACAAGGATATATTGGACGAGCTCGCAATATCTTCCGCTGAATACGAGGTTATTGTAGAAAGATTAGGAAGAGAGCCAAACCACCTGGAACTCGGATTGTTTGGATCCCTTTGGAGCGAGCATTGTGGGTACAAGCATTCAAAGCCGTTACTTAAATTGTTTGCTTCAGATAATCCGAGACTTTTGGTAAATCCCGGAGAAGAAAATGCCGGGGTAGTAGATATAGGAGATGGGTATGCGATTGTTTTCAAAATAGAGTCTCACAACCACCCATCCGCTATAGAACCATACCAGGGGGCCGCCACTGGTATTGGAGGAATAGTACGGGATATATTTGCCATGGGTGCGAGACCTATTGCGCTGTTGAACTCACTTAGGTTTGGACCTTTGGTAAATGAAAGAAATAAATATATTTTTGACGGAGTCGTATCCGGTATTTCTGGATATGGAAACTGTATCGGGGTTCCCAATATTGGCGGAGAGGTGGTTTTTGCTGAATGTTATTCTGGCAATCCATTAGTAAATGCCATGTGCATAGGGTTATTAAGAGTGGATGAGCTTGTTAAAGCTACTTCTGGAAGCAGCGGAAATTTATTGATACTAGCAGGGTCTGGGACGGGGAAAGATGGAATTCATGGAGCCTCCGGCTTGGCTTCAAGGAGTTTTGAAGATGAGAGGGAATTAAGGCCGACAGTCCAGGTTGGAAATCCTTTTCTCGAAAAAATACTGATTGAATCTTGTCTTGAAGTTGCTAGATCGGGAAAGATTGATGGAATGCAAGATTTAGGGGCGGCTGGCCTAACTAGTGCGTCGGTGGAATGCGCCGCCAGTGGTTCAACTGGTATTGAGATTGATATTGATTCGGTACCTCGGAGAGATGATGGTATGTCTCCATATGAGGTTATGTTGTCTGAGACACAAGAGCGTATGTTAGTTTCTGTTAAACCTGAGAATGCTGAAAGTGTGAAAGAAATATTTGACCGATGGGACATCGATAATTCGATAATAGGCAAAGTTACTACGTCCAATCGAGTTCATATCGTGAGTGGGACTCAATTATTGGCCGATCTACCGGTAGGATTGCTTACAGACCCTCCGCAATATGTCATAGATTCAATTACCCCCCCATATCTGAAACAATTACAAAACTACGATTTAAATCAGATAGATGTTCCGGATATCGCTCCGAATATGGTTTTAATGAGGCTTTTGTCCACTTCCAATTTAACTTGTCGTCAGTCCGTGTACCAAAAATATGATCATCAGGTTCAAACCAATACGGTGATACCACCTGGTTCCGATGGATCGCTCATCCGCATAAAAGGAACTGATAAAGGTATATCAGCCTCCACTGATGGGAATGGCCGTCTTGCATATCTGGATCCCTATGTAGGTGGCCAAATAGCCGTCGCTGAAGCTTGCAGGAATGTATCTTGTACCGGGGCCGAACCAATAGCCCTCACAAATTGTCTGAATTTTGGTAATCCGGAAAAACCTGAAGTGTATTTCCAACTTGAAAATTGTGTTAAGGGTATGGCAGATGCCAGTACAAAATTTTCTAGTCCAGTGATAAGCGGAAATGTGAGTTTATACAATGAAACACAAGATGCTCCTATATATCCCACTCCTGTTGTAGGAGCCGTGGGCCTCACTGAAAATGTCAGAAATCATGTAGATATGAGCTTTAAGAATGATGATGATGTGGTGTTATTGCTTGGATCCTCTGAGGTTGTCAGTGACGTTAACTACCTTGCTGGAAGTGAATATCTGGAAATTTTCCACGATTTAATTGCCGGTCAGCCATCAATAGATTTGGAGAAAGAAATCTCAGTACAAAAATTATGTAGAAATCTTATTCAACATGATTTCGTGAAATCCGCCCATGATTGTTCAGAAGGTGGATTAGCAGTTGCAATAGCAGAATCTTGTATAAAAGGTGAGATTGGGTTTAAAGGTGAATTCGAAACTAGAGGACGATGGGATGTTCAACTTTTTGGAGAACAACAATCTAGAATAGTGATTTCTGTTAAGGAAGATAATATCGATGAGGTGATGCAATTGTGCATTGACTATCAGGTCGAAGTGTTAAATCTGGGTAGCGTTGGCGGTGAACGATTATATGTTCCTGGGCTGCTGGATGTCTCAGTTGCTGAAATTTCGGAGGCTTGGATGGTCGGGTTGTAAAAGGCCATTTTCTCGCTTTCCCCCCCCCCGTTTTAGTAAGCGGGTTTGACACGACATATACCCGATGCTAGATTAATTGTTTGAGCGCAATAACGATATTGGGACGGTGTTAAGGTTGCCAACATATGATTATAGATGTGAAGAGTGTGGCTCAGAATTTGAGCTGAGGCTTCGTTTTAGTGACACTGTGGATCAACCGTGTAACAGCTGTGACAACTTGGCAACAAGGCAATTTTCTGCGGTACCGATAGTTTTTAAAGGTAGCGGTTGGTACGTTAATGACTATGGTAAAAAAGGTAGTTCGTCAAGTAAGAACACTAATTCCTCTGAAACCGACGCTGCTAGTAATGAATCGAGCCCAGACACGAAGTCATCTTCGCCAACAGAGCCTAAGTCAGGAGGCGACACAAAAGCTTCTTCATCGGATAGCTCTGCCTCATCAGGATCTAAAACTACGTCCCAGCCGGAATAATGAGGGTAATTCTTCAAAGAGTTAACTCTGCTAATGTAAAAATTTCAGATTCCCTTGTTGGGGAAATTCAAAAGGGACTTTTGGTTTTTGTCGGAATCGCCGCCGAGGATAAGGCCGAAGATATCGATTACATTGTTGGTAAAACTCTAGGACTGCGTATTTTTAACAATCAGAAAGGTAAATTTGATTTGTCTATTGAAGACATAAAGGGCGATTTATTAATAGTGAGCCAATTTACGTTATATGCGGATACCAGGAGAGGTAAGAGGCCGAGTTTTATAGGTGCTATGGAACCCAACGATGCGTTAAAACTCTTCAATATTACGGTTCAAAAATTCAAAGCATCCGGATTAAAAGTGGAGACTGGAAAATTCCAAGAGGAAATGCAAATTTCTTTGATTAATGATGGCCCAGTCACCATAGTTATCGATTCAAAAAACTAGTTAGATATAGGAACCGATATTCAGTCCTTGGATTAATCAATATCTAAACTCAAATCTAGATTCGGCGCTGAGTGAGTTATCGCTCCCACTGAGATCAGATTTACCCCTGTTTCGGCGACCGATCTAACAGTTTTCAAATTAATACCTCCTGATGCTTCAGTAACAGCTCTACCCAGGCATGACTTAACAGCTTTCTCCATATCTTGGGTCGACATATTATCCAACAATATTATGTCAGCACCTGCGGATACGGACTCTACGGCCTGTTCTACCGTTTCGACTTCAACCTCAACTTTTATGGTATGAGGTGCATTAGATTTGGCTTTTTGTATTACTCCTGTCAGATTCAGACCCTCCAGGTGTAATATTTTTACATGGTTGTCTTTTATTAGTATTCCGTCAGAGAGGTTTAGTCTGTGATTATGACCGCCACCCATTCGTACAGCGTATTTTTCCAAAGCACGGAACCCAGGAGTGGTTTTCCTAGTATCGACGATCCGGGAATTAGTATGAGATATTTCATCGACATATTTGGAAGTTTCAGTGGCCACTCCACTCAATTTTCTTAGAAAATTAAGCGCAGTTCTTTCAGCTGTCAGAATTGATGATAGGTACCCGTTAATTTCAAGTATACGGTCATTTTTAGTTACTTTTGACCCGTCCGGGATCAGTATAGTGGTTTCAAGAGATGGGTCCATTTTTTGGAATATCCTCACGGCGAGGCCTAAACCCGCTATGGTCCCTCCTTCGTCTGCCACTACCGTAGCACTGCCGATAGTTTCATTTGAAATCAGTGCATCGGTGGTAGCATCACCCATGGAGTAGTCTTCCATGATGGCTAAGTCAATGAGTTTTTCAATATCGGGTGTTAGTTGCACTTTTGTCTCCTAACAAAATGCCCAGCCTGTGTTTGAAGGCGGGGCATTTTGAGTATGTTTAGGATCGGGAGGATATTTTATTTTATAGATAGCATTCGATCCAGTGCTATCCTCGAATATTTTCTAGTGTTTTCATCTACTGTTATTTGGTTTACCACGACGCCTTCTAGTAGCCCATCCAGAACCCAAGCTAGATAAGCGGGATGGATCCGATACATTGTAGAGCAAGGGCAGACAACTGAATCCAGGCAAAAAACATTTTTATCCGGATTTTCGGTGGCAATTCTATTCACTAAACTTATTTCAGTGCCTACCGCCCAGGTTGTTCCGGACTCTGCTTCATTAATTATTTGCCTTATGTATTCTGTTGAGCCTACATAATCTGATGATTCGACTACATCTAATGTGCATTCTGGGTGTACCACGATAGAGACATCTGCATAAGATTGTTTTGCAGATTTTATTTGGTCAACTGTAAATCTAGTGTGGACCGAACAATGGCCTTGCCATAGAATGACTTTAGAATTTTTAATCGCCTCAATCGAATTCCCACCCAATGGCTTAAAAGGATTCCAAACTATCATCTCGTTAAGGTTGACGCCCTTAGTTACAGCTGTATTCCTCCCTAGATGTTGGTCGGGAAGAAACAGGATTTTCTCCCCTCTTTCAAAAGACCAATCGAAGGCAGCTGAAACATTGGAAGATGTACAGACAACCCCACCATTTTCCCCGCAGAGCGATTTTATTGCCGCGGTGGAGTTCATATAGGTCATTGGTACAACAGACCCCACTCCGAGGATTTCTGTGAGATCGTCCCAGCAATCCATTACATCATCAATGTGAGCCATGTCAGCCATGGAACATCCAGCAGTGAGGTTGGGTAGGATGACTTTTTGTTTTTGGTTACTCAATATTTCAGCAGTTTCGGCCATGAAATGAACGCCGCAAAAAATAATGTATTCTGGGTCTTTTAATTTTGCAGCATGTTGGGCTAATTTGAAAGAGTCACCTCTAACGTCCGCAAACTGAATTACCTCATCTCTTTGGTAGTGATGACCAAGTATTACGATTTTATTGCCAAGCTTCTTTTTTGCTGAGTAGATCTTCTGTTCCAGTTCTTCAGGACTGGTTCGCATATAACTTACTGGAAGTTTTTGCCAACGAACACCTGAATTAAACTCCTGTTCTAAAGTTTTTGAGGCCAGCTCTTTGTCAGTTTGACAGAAGGCCGATTGTTCTATTTCTGTAATAGGTATGGGTTCTTTATCTATTTTTATGACCATCTTCCATGTATTCCTTGTTACTTTCAGATGCCGTTATTGATAGAGCCTTCCAGATACCATGGGCTCGTCTCTTTTATTTTTACGTTGATCATTTCGCCAGCATTCACATCGTCACTGTCAAAAAAAACTAACTTATCATTCCTGTTTCTACCGAACCATTTCCCCTTTTTACGACCCTCAACAAGGACCTCTTGGGTCTTTCCTTTCAGGTCGGAATTGATGCTGGCCACTATTTTCTCTTGTTCAGCATTAATTATTCTTAGGCGCTCTTTCTTTATGTCTTCTTCCACGTCGTCGATCATTTTTCTTGAAGCTATAGTACCTTGCCGGTTGGAGTATGCCGCTGAGTGAACCTTGTCGAATTTTACGTCTTTAACCATTTCAAAGGTGTTTGCAAATTGCTCGTCAGTCTCTCCGCAGAAACCAACTATCAAATCTGTGCTTATGCTCACATCGGACACTTTGTTTCTAATTTTTTCGATCAGGCGCCTGTATTCTTCGTTTGTATATCCGCGTCGCATGGTACGCAAAATCTCGTCATCCCCAGCCTGAAAAGGTAAATTTATATGCTCACAAACTTTTTCAAGACCATTCACCGCTTCTATTATGCTGTCCTCCATATCATTAGGGTGTGAGGTTAGGAATCTTATTCTTTCCAGACCAGGTACTTCGTTTACAGCCACCAATAGGTCTGAAAGGTTAATTACTCCTCCCAGATCATGGCCATAGGAATCCACATTTTGACCTAGCAATGTAACTTCCTTAACTCCCCTTTTTACCAACATTTCGGTTTCGTGCACAATCTCTTGTACGGATCTACTTTTCTCCCTTCCCCGACGATAAGGAATAATACAAAATGAGCAGAATTTGTCACACCCATGGATTATTGGTATGTAGGTACTTATTGCGGGAGTAGCAGTTAAAGGGCCTATACAGCCTTCTGTATCAATTTTTAACTTTTCTCCCAGATACTCAATTAGTGGGTTGTACTGCTGAGGTGCCATAAAGACGTCTACATAAGGGAAACGTTTTTCCAAGGCGCTTGTGTTGGGCCCCACCATACATCCCATTAGAGCAATAACTTTTTCTGGATTAAGCTCCTTACTCGGTTTTAAGCTGGTTAGAGTTCCTACAGCCTTATCTTCGGCGTTCTGTCGGACAACGCATGTGTTAAGGACCACTATGTCCGCTGCTTCTTTTGATTCCGTTGGTACAAGACCCATTTGATCCAAAGCACTCGTTAGTCGCTCCGAATCTGCCTTGTTCATTTGGCATCCTGTAGTCCAAATGTGATAGCTTGGCATCTTTTTATTGCAAGCCCCTTGATGTTTCAGTTATGGCGGAGGGAATGGGATTCGAACCCATGAGAGGACTTTCATCCCCTAACCGCTTAGCAGGCGGCCGCACTAGACCTCTATGCGATCCCTCCAATTTATTTATGGAGCTTCAATTATAGATTTGACTATCTAGTCGTGGCAAGGCAATTAATTGTGAAATCCGGAACTAATCTATATATATATGCCGTTTTCGTAATATAATAAAAATATTGGGTACTAAAACCTAGTAATATTGTATAATATATACGATATACGTACTCTTATCTAATGTGTGTGCCGAAATCCCTGAAAATTTACTTTCCCAGTAAATTTATTCCTAATGCCTTATTTTAGTGTCAGGAATTTTAGTATAAGTTTATCCAGCCATTGGTCTAAACCCTTCCGCATCACCAATCCAGACTTCTCCTCCTTCAAAATGTTCCTTTTTCCAGATAGGAACTATTTGTTTTATTCTATCTACTGAATATTCACTGGCTTGATAGGCGTATGCTCTGTGGGGGGACCCAACGGTTACTATTAGGCTAGATTGCCCTATATCTACTCGGCCAATTCTGTGGGCTATGACTACGTCTACGTCCCATTTGTCGCACATCTCATCAGCAACATCATTGAGTTTGGCTTTGGCCATGGGGAGGTAGGCTTCGTACTCAAGGAACAAAACTTTTCGTCCATCGGTGTGATCTCTCGTTATTCCATTGAAGACTACAACTGCACCATTGCGATCTTCCATGACCGCTGCTGATAATTCCTTAATGTTCAACTCGTTATGGGTTATGAATGTTTTGTACCTAATTTTCTTAGACAAAACTGACTCCTGATTGATTTATCCACCGCTTACAGGGGGTATCAGCGCCACAATATCTCCTGTAAGCAGCACTTGGTCGTGTGTTTGATATTCTTCATTCACCGCCGCCACCATTCTTTCAGGGGAACATTTGATTTCGATATTTGCTTCTAAAACACGAGCAACAAGATCAGCCAGTGTACTTTTGTTAGGCAATGAAAATGTTTCTGTATCTTTCCCAGATTGTTCTCTGTAGGATGCGAAATAAAGTACCTTGATTTTCAGTTTGAATCTCCCAGAGAGTCACTACTCGCCGCTATCTAATAAGTAAATGCTCCGCCATTTACATGTATTGTTTGCCCAGTGATGAAGTTGTTTTCTGGTGAAACCAAGAAATCTACTGCGGAGGCTATTTCAATTGGATACCCAAGTCGGCCAACAGGTATGTTCGTGACAATCGGTCTCGGATTGCTTCCGGATTCATCCGAAGTGTCAAATGCTCCTGGGACTATGTGGTTGACCAATATATTATTGGTTGCAAGTTCGATTGATAACGCTCTTGTTAATCCTATTGCTCCCATTTTAGAGGCGCAGACGTGTCCCCATCCTTCCTTCCCTTTAAATGAATTCAAGCCAGATACATTTACTATCCTTCCCCAATCAGCTTCTATCATCCCGGGTATAGCTGCTCGGCTACAATAGAAAGGTCCGTCGAGGTTTACTGATAAAACCCTACGCCATTCGTCGGTTGTCATTTGAGAAGTAAATTTATCTTCTCTGAGCCCCGCATTGTTTACCAGTATAGTGACGTTGCCTAAAGTACTTTCTATTTTTTCGAACATTGATTTCACTTCGTTCTCAGATCCGACGTCTCCCAAAACAGAAAGGGCTTGTCCTCCATTGTCTATAATTTCTTTTTCCACCGACTTGGCTTCTGATTCATTTGTTCTGGCATTTACTGCCACTGCAGCTCCCAAAGAGGCTAAGTGTAAGGCTGTTGCTTTTCCTATGTTCCGACCGGAACCGGTTACTAAAGCTACTTTTCCACTTAAAGATTGATTATTTTGCATAATATGTCCTAACAATATTTGAGACTCTCTGTATATTATCCATACCCACCTCAAATTCTCCTAATTCAACTCCCTTAAGTATTTGGCTAACTGCGTCACTATATGGAGTTGGGATTCCTATCTCCTTACCCTTTTCTGAAACCATACCGTTCAGATAATCGATTTCTGTTTTTCGGCCTTTTATAACATCTTGCGCCATGGAGGGTCGACCTGGCACCTCAGGAGGGCTCCCTTGGAGAACTTTGTCGAGGTCCTCATTGCCTTCTGGCCCGGCCCCTCTTTCCATATCCTCGAGTGAAAAATCACCCATCGGGGGTTTCACATTGTAGCCAAGTGCCCTACCAACTTTCACAGTTTCGATGGCTAAGTTGAGTATTTGATTGCGGGTTTCTTTGTCAGCTCTTACTTCGTGGCTGAGAAGCCCTGTCATACCTGCTGTCGCATTAACCATGCAATTGGTTACCATTTTGGACCAACGTTGTCCCCATAAATCGTCGGTAACCAAAGTTTTTCCGGCAGGCCTGAAGAGGTCAGCTATTGTTTGAACTCTTTCGGTGATTTCTCCGTTCAATTCTCCCACTGTGAAACAAATTGGCTCTTTCTGTAGGGATTGGGAAACACTGCCGGTACGAGTTATGTGTGCAGGTTCATACATTCCCGCAGAAATCGTTGTTATGCATCCGATGGTTCTATGAGCGCCTACAAGGGGAGCTATTTGTATTTCATTGATACTGTTCTGAGGACTCACCACCCACGTATCTTCTTTCATGAAAGGGAGCATCGCGTTGACAGCATTCTTAGTGTCATAGGACTTTACTCCTACAATCACCATATCGAATTTATTCTCTATCCTTGGGATTTCGTCAGTGTGTATAGCCTCGACTTCGACGATATATTCTCCCACTATGCCATCCAAGGTGAGTCCTTTTTCATTCATGGCATCTACGTGTTCTTTCCATGGATCTATCATTAGCACATCATTGCCTTCTCTAGCCATAAAACCAGATAATGTTCCGGCGATTGCTCCTACTCCTATGGCTGCCGTTTTCATACCAAAATCTCCCTGCTGAAATTGCGGTTTAACTTTATTTTGTTCTGATAATTCGGATATATGATCAGAGACTTTTCGTTGTTGATCTAAGCTTTTCTTCCTTTGCGGTCTATAAAAGGTTTAAATCCTTCCAAGATTGGTGTAGGTTCAAGTTCATTGGCCTGTGCAGCCAATTCCTTTTGATAGGAGTTCTCCCAGCTTTCCCCTATATCTTCGATCAAAAGTTTCTTGATTCCTTGCACCATGCGGGCATCGTTGCCTACAATCATTTGGGCCAATTCGTTGGCTTTATCCAGAAGCTCAGTAGACTTAACCAGATGATTTAGCAATCCTATTTGGAGACTCTCTTCGGCTTCTACAACTCGGGCAGTGAGTAGCAATTCCTTGGCTTTAGGCCAACCTACTTGCATAGGTAAACTCCATGTTGAATTTACTCTCCCATATGCGGCTGCAAGAAATCTAAATTTGGTTCTTTCGCACCCAATTCTTATATCCAGGCTGGAAGCTAAAACAGCCCCTCCACCGTAGGCTAGACCGTTCAGGGCTCCTATGGTTGGTTTTGTGCAGCTTCCAATGTGCCATGCATAAGTAGGTCTTTTAGGGTCTTGAGCAGGAGGATTGTCACTTTCGGCATTTCTTGTCATCTCGTGGATATCTGCTCCCGCAGTGAAAGCTCTGTCCCCAGCGCCAGTGATTATTACTGCCTTAACCTCATCATCAGACTCGACCTCGGTTATGGCTTGATCAAGTTCACGAAACAGAGTCGTGCTAAGGGCATTCATTACCTCAGGCCTGTTAAGGGTTATTGTAGATACCCCTTCAAATTTGTCATATAGGATTGTTTCGTAGGTCACTCCAGGCTCCTTCTGTTTGATTGCTAGTGGTGAAAGAATTATAGGAAGCTTTTTTCCAAAGGGTCAAGAAATCGAATATAGGGTCTCGGCTACTACCATTGGTATAGTTTCAAATTGATGCAACCTTTTTTGCTAAATGCTATTCCCTCCGATTCCAGCATGGTTTTTTGCAAACTTGGCCCTGCTCCCTCTCTGTAACTTATTGCTCCATCTCGGTTCACTATTCTGTGCCATGGAATTTCTGTGTTGGCTTGAAGGTTGGAAAGGGCGTAACCCACCAACCTAGCATTATTGACGCCAGAAAGTTGGGCAACCTTACCGTAGGTTGCCACCATTCCAAACGGGACCTGTCTAACTACTTCATATATTTTTTCAAAAGTATCCATGCGAAATATCTCAAAATATTGCTTCTAAATATCATTCCCACCATTTCTTTCCAAGACAATGATAAAAAGTTAGCACTATAAACCATGATCCTGATAATATTCGCATTCTACACAAATGAATTATGAGGTTACTTCTATGGCAGAGGCCAATTTCAAACCTATAAAAAAAGTTTCAGTGGATAAAATGGAGGTTAAGCCTAATCTCGACCTCGAAGAATCTTATAAAGATTTTGATTGGGAATCCCTCTATAAGCAGCTGGATTGGTTGCCTGGAGGAGGGTTGAATAAGGCTCATGAAGCTATTGATCGACATGCTAATGGTGATAGGCGAGACAAAATAGCTATGATTTGGGAAGGTAAAAACGGGGAGCGCGAAGATTATACATTCGGTGATATGAAGCGTCTGACTAATAAATTTGCAAACGTACTGCAAAGCCTTGGAATTCAAAAAGGTGACAGGGTATTCATATTTATGGATAGGCTCCCTGAGCTGTATATTGCATTTTTTGGAGCTTTGAAAGCGGGAGCTGTCGTAGGGCCTCTTTTCTCCGCTTTTGGCCCGGAGCCGGTTAGAGATAGGATGCAAGATAGTGGGGCTAAAGTGTTAGTCACCCAGCCAGACCTGAGAAGAAAAATTGGTGAGATCATCCCTGAGTTGTTTGATCTTCAACATATATTGATAGTAAATAAAGATTCCAGAGACCCTGCTCCTATTGATACTCAGGACCTTTCCTACGATGAGGAAATGAACAAGGCTTCTGAAGATTTCACCACTGTAGTTACAGGTCAATATGATTATTCGATAATGCATTACACTTCTGGAACTACAGGTAAACCGAAAGGTGCAGTTCATAGACATCAAGCTGTGGTGCAGCAAATGGCCACGGGTCGATGGGCATTGGATCTGCATGACGACGACATTTACTGGTGCACAGCAGACCCTGGATGGGTGACTGGGACTTCGTATGGGATGCTTGCACCCTGGACGAATGGTGTAACTCAGTTGATTTACGAGGGAGGATTCGGTGCCAGTAGATGGTACGAGCAGATACAAAAGCATAAAGTCACAGTTTGGTATACGGCTCCAACGGCTATTCGAATGCTTATGAAGGCGGGAGAAAAAGTCCCGGAAAGGTTTAACCTCTCTTCTTTAAGATATATGTGCAGTGTAGGTGAACCATTAAATCCTGAGGCGGTTGTGTGGGGTGACGATGTTTTCGGAATGCCTTTCCATGACAACTGGTGGCAAACAGAGACAGGGGCAATTATGTGTGCGAATTACCCGAGTATGGAAGTGAGACCTGGATCAATGGGAAGACCTATACCTGGAGTCCAACTTGCCATAGTAGATGAAGATTTCAACGAGGTTCCAGATGGAGAAGACGGGAGTTTGGTGGTTAAACCTGGGTGGCCGTCAATGTTTCATGGATATTGGAACAATGCTGAAATGTATAACTCGAGATTCAGAAAAGGGTGGTATATAACTGGTGACACTGCTCGGAAGGACTCTGACGGATATTTTTGGTTTGTTGGAAGAGCTGATGATGTAATAAATACCGCCGGCCATCTCGTGGGACCTTTTGAAGTTGAAAGCGCTTTAATTGAACATCCCGCAGTGGCTGAGGCCGGTGTAATTGGGAAACCAGACGAAATCGCTATGGAGATAGTTAAGGCATTTGTATCTCTTAAAGATGGGTATGAAGAATCCACCAAACTTAGAAATGAGATCATGAGGTTTGCCAGAGAGAAACTGTCGACCGCAGTAGCTCCCCGTGAAATAGATTTCATACCTTCACTGCCAAAAACTAGGAGTGGAAAGATCATGCGTCGACTTTTAAAGGCTCGCGAGCTGGGACTCCCAGAAGGGGACACCTCAACTTTAGAAGACGATTAATATTTATATTGGCTGGTTAATTTAATTGGGGGTGATTGATTTTGGATCTAGAAAGAATTAAATCTTTGGTTTGCGACGAAATTGAAAAAAATGGGGATAAATTAATATCCGTCGCCAAAGAGATACTGCAAAACCCAGAGCCAGGATTCAAGGAATTTAAGACTGCTGAAATCGTGTCTCGCGAATTTGAATCCCTTCAGATGTCGTATGAGACAGGTATAGCAATTACAGGTCTTAAATCTTCCTTGGATACGGGAACCCCTGGTCCAAACATAGCTGTTATTGGGGAATTAGATTCACTTAAAGTACTGGGGCATCCCTACGAGGATAAAGAAACTACTGCTGCACACGCTTGTGGGCATCATTGTCAGATAGCCATGATGTTGGGGGTCGCTGTCGGATTAAAGACACCTGGGGCTCTAGACGAATTGGCGGGAAAAATTACCTTTATGGCAGTGCCGGCCGAAGAGTATATTGAAGTCGAATATAGGGATGGTTTGAGGAGAAATGGTGAAATAGAATTTTTGGGTGGTAAACCGGAATTTGTAAGACTCGGACACTTTGACGATGTTGATATGGCGATGATGACTCATACCTCAGTGCCATCAGATGATTGCAAAATATCGTTTGGCGGAACCAACAATGGATTGGTCGCAAAATCGATCAAGTTTTCAGGGGTTGCTTCTCATGCTGGCGGAGCACCTCATATGGGAGTCAATGCCCTAAATGCTGCTATGGTGGCTATGTCTGCTATACATGCTCAGAGGGAAACTTATCGAGACCAAGACACGATAAGAATACATCCGATTATTACCAAAGGGGGAGTGGCTGTGAGTTCAGTGCCAGACGATGTTCGAATGGAAACATACGTTAGAGGTGCATCAATAGAGGCGTTTTTATCTGCATCAGAAAAAGTCGATAGGGCTTTGAGAGCAGGTGCGATGGCTGTTGGAGGATCAGTGACCATTACAACCTTGCCAGGATACCTACCTATTCAAAGTAATGAGTCTTTTTTGGATCTTTATCAAGGAAATGCAGCTGAATTAGTCGGCCAGGAAAACTTAGGCCGACTTACCCATCGCACCGGCTCCACCGACATGGGTGATATATCTCAGCTCATGCCGGTTATACATCCTTATGTAGAAGCCGCGTCTGGCAACGGGCATGGTATCGATTACGTGGTAGAAGATTATGACTTAGCAGTGTTGACTGGGGCAAAGGCGATGGCAATGACCGTTGTAGACCTGTTGGCCGAAGGAGCTTCTAATGCTTCCAGAATAGTGTCCGAGAATGATCCGCCACTGACCAAATCTTCATACCTTTCCCTTTTGCGAAGCATGACTGAGGAAGAAACTTTTAAAGAATAGTTGTGTATTAGAGAAAATATAAATGGATACGGATTCCCTTAAATCGAAGTGTTGGGAGATTATCGATAGTCGTGCCGATTGGCTGGTAAATATATCGAAACATATCCTTCAAAATCCTGAACCAGGCTTCCATGAGTTTGAGACAGCCAAATTTGTGAGCCAAAAATTGCAGGAACTGGGCCTGAAGCACCAGCAGGGAATTGCACTGACGGGAATAAAAGGGATTATAGATGGTGGACTGCCGGGGCCAACTATTGCCATAATCGGAGAATTGGATTCTTTGAGAGTTGCAGGACATTCGTATGCTAATCCGGAAACTGATGCTGCTCATGCATGTGGCCATCATTGTCAAATTGGAATGATGCTGGGGGTTGCTGCCGCTTTTCAGGAAATGACCAAAAGTTCAAAGATCCCGGGTAAACTGGCATTTATGGCTCTACCTGCAGAGGAATTTATTGATGTTGAGTACAGATATGGCCTCCATCAGACCGGCCAAATTGAATTCATGTCCGGGAAACAAGAATTTTTGAATTTGGGAGCGTTTGATGATGTGGATATGGCGGTTATGGCACACACATCCAAAATCGATGAAGGGAAATTTTCGATTGGTGGTACAAGTAATGGGCATGTAGTGAAATACATCCGATTTTTAGGGAAGGCTTCTCATGCCGGAGGCTCACCTCATGAGGGGATTAATGCCCTTCAGGCTTCCATAGTTGCTTTAAACGCTTTAAATACCCAAAGAGAGACCATGAAAAATGAGGATACTATAAGATTTCACGGCATTATGACTAAAGGTGGCGTTTCGGTTAGTTCAATTCCTGCTGAAGTTAAATATGAAGGGAGAGTAAGAGGTGGCACCACGGAAGCAATTGCAGATGCTAATCTTAAAATGGACAGATGTTTGAGGGCAGGCGCCCTTGCCTTAGGTTGCGAGTTGGAAATAATTACTTTGCCGGGATACATGCCAATCAAAAATAATCCCCAGATGTCAGATATTTTTATTGAGAATGCTGCCTCTTTGGTAGGGGAAAATCATGTGATCCAGAAATCCCCGACTCATAATTCCGGCGGGAGCACTGATATGGGAGATCTCAGTCAAATCATGCCAGTAATCCATCCATATACAGGAGTCGCTAATGGCACTGGTCATGGGGCTGATTATTTGGTGCAAGATTACACTCAGGGTGTGGTCAATCCGGCGAAGGCCCTCGTAGGAACTATAGTCGATTTACTCTGCCGTGAAGACAATTCAGCAAATAAAATATTGAGTGATTTTCAACCAGATTATTCAATCAACTCCTACATTGGACTTCAAAGGTCGAGACTTACTGAAGAAATTTATAAACCTAAGTAAGGTTTAGCGCAAAAAATCCGAGACTTGACCAGAATATTTTGAAAGCCAGGCTTGGTTTAATCGTATTCGTTCCTTGGCCTGCCTTATAGTCCTCTCTGCAGCTGGAGTTGGATTGTCTTCGAAAAATTGTTCTACTTCTTTCAATCTTTCTATGGTTGTAAACCCGGAAACTATCGATACAAGACGCATCAATGCGAATCCCCCATCACCATATCTTCGGTCAATTTCTTTCCAATTGTTTCGTATGAAATCCCAGGCTAATGATCTCCCTAGTACCGAGCCTGCCACGGTTACAATCACCCTTATAGAGTCTTGAACTCGGATATCTTCGCTAAGTGACTTTTTCAAAGTTTCTTCCAATAACTCCTTATCGCTAAAATTAGATAAAGCCGAATGGAGCCTAACCTTCTCTTCCTGAAGATCCGAGGCTTTTTCCAAGGCCCACATTTGATCGTAAACCAGTTTATCTCCCTGTTGGGCCGCCAGGTTGAAAACAACTGTACGTATATCAGGGTGTATTACTTGCCGCTCGGATACATGATTGTCATATTTGATCCGAGCCTCTTCTAGGACGGATTTATCACCATAGTGCCCAGAATTTCCAAGAGACGTACTTCTCAAAAGGGCATCTAGGTGCCCGTCGCCTGGTTGCTTTTCCCATCCTATCTTTTCGCTTATGGCCGAAAATATCTCTCTACAGAAAATTTGATATTCTGAGTGGCAACCCAACCCAAATATCAGATTCTCTATACCCCTAAGCCCGGTTGCAAGATCGGAAAGTACGGAAGCATCAGATTCGGTAGAATATCCACTGGCAAGGTTAAGGAAATTCTCCACGGGGGTATACCCCGCCCTGACAAGAGCGTAATAGTCTCCTTGTACTCCTAGTCTATCCCTAGGGGTAAGTTCGCCGGCTACAATTGCATTCCTTAAATTTTCCAGATCTGATTCACTGTATTTAGTTCGAAAAAAACCTGTTTGGTTCGGGTTTAATTTAATCCATGAGGCGTTGGAGTCTTCATTGGCCTCCAATTGTATTTTCAGGTCACTAGATTCCATCAAAAGAGTTTCAAGGTTATCTTCAAGATTGCTACTAATTTTTATTGGCACATACCAAGAGGTCTTTTCTTTGTCGTCTGGTTTGGCTTCTATGTGTTCATATAGAAATCTAGTTTGGGAAAGATTTATGCTGTTGGAATCCTGAGTCCTGTCGACTGAAATCATAGGGAATCCTGTTTGTTTAACCCAGGAATCCATCACTTTGCCAACTGGTTTACCAGAAGAAATTTCGAGGGCGCTCCATAAATCTTGAGTTTCTGCGTTTCCGTAGGAATTATCTGCTAGGTAAGCTCTTATACCCTTTTGGAAATCTGAAGCTCCTATGAAGTCCTCTAACATCCGTAATATAGAGCCCCCTTTGCTATAGCTGATCGCATCAAACAACTGGCCAATTTCGGCCGGATTATTCACTTCTTGCTCTATCGGATGTGAATTTGATAGACCATCTAGGGAAAAAGCAGAGGCGGTGTCTGCAGTTAAAAACTGCGTCCACATATCCCATTCAGGGTGGATAGCGTCGACTGCTTTGTCGCCCATCCATGAAGCGAAACTCTCATTCAGCCAAAGATCATTCCACCACTTCATCGTTACCAAGTCACCAAACCACATATGGGCCATTTCATGAGAAATTATCGCAGCCACTATTTGCCTGGTTCCTGCTGAACTATTATCAGGATCGACTAATAAAGCTACCTCTCTATATGTGATGGCTCCCCAATTCTCCATGGCCCCGGCGGCAAAATCAGGGATAGCCAAGTGATCTAATTTGGGGAGAGGAAACGGAATACCAAAATAGTCATTATAATAATTAAGCAAATCCACAGAAGTTTGCAATGCAAATCGCCCTTGTTCTTCTTTCCCGGATGTGGTCCAAACTCGCATTAATGTTCCACTATCGGTCGACTGTTCAATACATCCTAAGTCTCCAACAATGAAGGCAAGTAAATAAGTGGACATAACCGGGGTAGTATCAAAAACTATGGTTCTACGGTTATCTCTTCCTTGAGACTCGGAAGCAATAGGCATATTTGACACCGCCACCATTTCACCTGGTATAACCAATGTGACATCAAAAGTCGCTTTTGTAGAGGGTTCGTCCCAACATGGGAAAGCTCTCCTTGCGTCAGTGGATTCAAATTGAGTGGCGGCTAAGTATTTTTCATTTCCATCAATGTCAGTGTATTGGCTTCGGTAAAAACCAAGCAACCTATCGTTGAGCTCACCCACAAATGAAATTTGCATTTGTAAGTTAGATTCCCCTGTTTTGATTTTATCGGCGAGAGTGATGGTGAGGGTTTCATATTCCGGGTTAGTGCAAGTACTGGTCACTTCTAAGTCGGCGCCTTCAGAGGCTACTGATATATCGGTGATTTCAAGCTCGGCCGAGTTAAGCATTATCGAATCAGTGACTTCATTAACGTTAGCTTTGATGATGACTTTACCGGTGAAAGTGAAAGTTTCAAAATTAGGTTCCAGTTTGATTTGGTAGTTGTTTGGGGTAACGCCTTCGGGAAGTAGCAATCTCTTTTCTGTTGTCATAATGTGGGTGCAAATGCCTTTACTAAATGTTTCCTTAAGCTCCGATCCAATTTGGTTTTCTTTTTTCTGAAAATGCCAGAGGCCCTTCCCTTTGATCAGCTGATCCAAGGTAATTATTTTCCTCTGAATATTTTCTATGTAAGGCATTAGTGAGAGGCCAATCGAGGCCCTCGTAAGCCATTTGTTTGGAAGCTCGGACAGAAAGGGGAGCGGCTTCCAAAATTTCATTTGCCCATCTTTCCGCCGTGGGGATAACTTCGGCTAAAGGCACTATTTCGTTAACTAACCCTAATTCATAGGCTTCCTGTGCACTAATTCGTCTTGCTGTTAGCATCATGCCCATTGCTCTCTTTAATGGTATGTGCCTAGGCAATCGATGGACTCCTCCTGCCCCCGCAATTAACCCAACTCGCGGCTCCGGAAGCCCAACCTCTGCGTGGTCTGCAATGATTATTATGTCGCAGGCCATAGCAAGTTCTAGGCCGCCACCTAAAGCGTACCCGTTGACCGCAGCTATTATCGGTTTCCAGCATTTGAAATCTGTATCTGTAGTTATTCCTCCGAAGGCCGCTCTTGTTCGGGCTCCAGTTGCGGCTTCTTTTTCTCGTTCTCCCCAGTTTTCCGCTGTGTATCTCAGATCATTACCCGCACAAAAAGCTCTTTCCCCTGTTCCGGTGATTATTGCTACCCAAGCATCAGGGTCACTTTCAAAAACCATAAAAGCTTTTTTCATCTCTAGATTAGCGGGAGGGTGAAGTGCATTCAGTCTTTCCGGTCTATTTATTGTTATATAGACGATTTTGTTCTTCTTTTCGTAATTTATGAATTCGTACCCCATGGATTCTCTCCTCTTCGATTCTTAGTTATTTATTTGAAAGGATTTCCCCAACTATCCTGATAAGTAATTTGGTCTACCTCGTCCCTTTTGGTGGGACCGTAATTAACCTTTTCAGCCAAATAACCCAGAGGCAACAAAGCGGCAGTTTCAGTAGTATCAGGAATTTTTAGCAGTTCCTTTACTTCCTTTTCGTACCTCTTGTGTAATGTGGTTATGACGCTTCCCAGTCCAAATTCCATGCAACCCAGTAAAAAATTTTGCACAGCAGGGTAAATCGATGCACCTCTTCCCATGGTGGAATCTCCGCCATCATGGTTCAGGCAGGCCATAACCCAAACTGGCGCCTTAGCGATGTTTTTGGCCAAATATGAGGCAGAAGTCATAACTTTTTGTTCTAGATTTCTTCCTCCATTCGAACCGCTCCCATAAACTTGGTTCCATGACTGGAGATATAGTTTGCCAATTTCGTTTTTCACGTTTTGGTCCTTAATTATCAAGAACCTCCACGGCTGGCTATTGCCTCCGCTAGGTGCTTTAGTTGCGATTTCTATCAACCTATAGATTATTTCGTTTGGGATGTCTTGGTCTTTGAAATATCTTATGGCTCGCTGATTGTAAAGGGCTTCTAAAAGGTCTAAATGATTTTGCATTATTTTATCCAGTCTGTTCTGTTCGTGCATCGCATTATATATGGTGCAGCCTAAATAAAATCCAGCTACTAATAGGGAAATAATCTAGGAAGAACCTCAATTATTGTTAAGGGCCCTAACACCTGTGTAAAATGCCATTTATTGTGAAATTAATGCACGGAGGATAAAGGACTATGAAGGTTTCGACTAGCTTTCAAGAATACTCTGTTGACGACATTGTTAATGCCGCCAGGAAATCAGAAGAGAGGGGTTACGACATCTTTTTCTCCAGTGAAACAGGTCATAATCCATATTTGCCTTTGGTATTGGCGGCAGAGCATACGGAAGAGATCGAGCTGCAAACTTCTATTGCGTTATCTTTTTCTCGAAGCCCTATGGATACCGCATATATCGCGTGGGACCTACAAAACCTTTCGAAAGGTAGGTTCACTTTGGGTCTTGGGAGTCAAGTCAGAGGGCACATAGTCAGAAGATTTTCCATGCCATGGTCAGCTCCTGTCCCACGGATGAGGGAGTATGTCATGGCTTTGAAACACATTTGGGATTGTTGGCAAAACGGAACCAAATTAAACTTCGCAGGAGATTATTATTCCTTTAATTTAATGTCACCATTTTTCAACCCGGGCCCCATAGAACACCCTGATATAAAAGTTTCGATAGCTGGTGTTAATCCAAATATGCTTAGAGTGGCGGGCGAGCTTTGTGATGGTGTGATTCTCCATTCCTTCAACACCCCACAATATACAAGAGATGTGGTTCTACCCAATTTACAGAAAGGTGCGGAAAGAGTCGGTAGGTCAATAGAGGACATAACAATTTCTGGAGGTGGGTTTATTGTTGCAGGAAGAAATGAAGAAGAGCTAGAAAAAAAGAGAAAAGAAACGAAAACTCGTATCTCCTTTTATGCATCAACCCGCAGTTACGGTGATGTTATGAGGACTCAAGGGTGGAATGATACCCATGAGAAACTATATCGAATGTCCATTGACGGAAAATGGAATCAAATGGGCGACGAAATTACTGATGAAATGCTCGATAGTTTCGCAGTGATTGATACTTACGACCAAATAGCTGGAAAAATCAAGTCGACTTATGGGAAATATGCTACATCTGTAAGTTTCGGCATGGATACTCAAAATGAAGAGGAAGAAAATATCTTAAGGGACGTTATAAAAAATCTTAAAGATTCCTAGATTCCTTTAGGTGATATCAAGATTTGACGGTTTCGTTTGATCTAAGCGTGCAAGGTCAACCGCATTTTGGATTTCTGCGACAGCCAGATCTAATTGGTTTTCATGGTTTATCACGACGTGATCAAACCAACTCGCGGATTTCATCTCCTTGGCGGCAGTTTCGAGTCTAATCTTAAGACTATCCGAGGATTCAGTCATACGCTCTGTCAATCTTTTTTCTAGCTGACCCATATCGGGAGGGGCTAGGAATATATATAAGGCGTTTGGAGCCAACCCTTTGATAGTTTTGGCTCCCTGAACGTCAATCTTTACAATGACGTCTTTTCCTCTTTGTAAAGCTGTTTTCACTTGATCACGTGGAACACCATAGTAGTTACCGTAAACCTCTGCCCATTCTAGAAACCCATCTTGTTCCATTTGTGCTCTGAACTCAGCTTGACTGACGAATATGTAGTCCTTCCCTTCCGTTTCACCATCCCTTTTGGTTCTTGTAGTAACAGTAACAGTAAAATGGTAAGGCTCCTCTAATTCTCTCATCCGAGAAAGTAATGCGTCTTTTCCGACGCCTGACGGTCCGGAAAGTATTAAAAGGATTGGAGGTTGTACATCTTTGTGATTCAAAAGATTAGAAAAATTACTCCTGTAATTCTGAAACAACTTCCCAAAAAGAAGGATAGGAGACACTGGCGTCCTCAGAATTTCCAATAGTGGTTTCCCCAGAAGCCAATAAGCCCGCGATTCCATTGGTCATGGCGATCCTGTGATCTCCATGGGTTTCTACTTCAGCACCTGTCAGTGTATGAGTTCCTGTTATTCGCATTCCGTCCGAAGTTTCTTCTATTTGGGCACCTAATCTTTGTAAACTATCAACAGTTGCTGAAATCCGGTCAGATTCCTTAACTCTTAATTCTTCTGCATCGGCTATTACCGTTGTACCTCTAGCGAAACAGGCGGCGAGAGCTAATATAGGTAATTCATCAACGACCCGTGGTATTAGGTCTCCTGATATTTCAGTTGCTATTAAATCACTGGTCGATACTGTTACATCCCCCGTCGGTTCACCACCTTCTAGGTGCTCATTTTCTATCGTTATATTCGCGTTCATGGATTTAAGTACTTCCAAGACCCCTGTGCGGGTAGGGTTCATACCCATTCTTGGGATGGTTATCTTTGAATCAGAGTGGCACGCACCGGCGATCAACCAAAAAGCTGATCCACTGGTGTCGCTAGGTACTTTGACGTCAACAGAACTGAGTTCTTTGTTCCCCGTTTTAATTGTGAGTCCATTTATTTCCAAATCCCCACCCATAGAATTGAGCATCCTTTCTGTGTGATCCCTTGACTCTGCAGGTTGATGTATGATGCTGGGGCTACTCGAATATAATCCGGCGATTATGAGGCAGGATTTTAATTGAGCACTTGCTACCGGCATCGTATATTCTATTCCTTGTAAAGAACTACCTTTAAAAGAAAGTGGTGCTAGAGAGTTATCATCGCGGCCATTTATATCCGCACCCATTTGAGTTAGTGGGGTGGTTATCCTTTTCATTGGCCGATTCCGAAGAGAATCGTCTCCTGTTATCACGCTGAAGAAGTCTTGTCCCGCCAGCAAACCGGATATTAACCGCATAGTTGTTCCGCTGTTACCAGCATTTAAAACATCTGTTGGTTCGGCAAGACCATGAAGTCCAGACCCAATTATCTCAAAGCATTCTTCGGCTCCCGAAATTTTGCAATTGGTGTGCCTGGTTATATTGGCCCCTAATCCTCTAAGGCAACCCAGCATGGAGGATCTGTCGTCACCGACACAAAAATTAGACACATGTGATACCCCTTTAGATATGCTGTTTAATAGACTTGCCCGGTGTGATATTGATTTATCCCCTGGAGGTTTCACCATGCCATGCAACCTAGCAGGGGATTTTATTTTGCTGATCATATTGCCTTCTATCGGCTCCTAGGATATCTCCAGGACTCTTTTTTGTTTGCGTCACCTATCTTAGTTACTCTTCTTGCGAGTTTGTCTCCTAGGAAGGCAGAAGCCATAGACTCGGCTGCACTTGGCAGGTCCACCATCTCGGAATTTTGGCCCACTACACCGGCTTCCCATCTCGCTCTTTGTTCCCATGCGTGTATCAAAGATTCGATAAAGTTATCGCTGTCTTCTTGCAATTCGGTCCTTAGTTTATGTAGCGAAAGGATCATTTGATCGACCCAATAAATCAATGGTTCGGACATTGTCAGTGAATCAGCCTCGGTATCTGTTGGATCGTTAGCGCTTAGTGTGGACTGCATATCAAATAAACTTCCGGCACTTTTATACATCTCTCTCCAAGATGCATTACCAGAGGCGGCATTCATAAAAGCCGTGGAAATCAAATAAGGGAGATGATCCATAGCGGCAGAATAACTATCATGTTCATCAACATCCAGGAAATAGGGTTTTGCTCCTATCGATTCTGCCAGCCCAACCACAGTTTTGGTAGCCTGGTCTTCTGCGGAGTTTGACGGAATTACACAATAATTGACCCCGTCAAACAAATTGGCCGAAGAATCTCCTACTCCCTTTGTTGGGGTTTTAATTATTGGTCGACCTCCCACATAAGATACAGAGTTTGGTAAAAATTCCTCAGCCCACGCCGCAGACCTCTTTTTTGATGACCGCATATCTGTTACAACTGCACCATCTGACACTAACGATCCTATCGACTCAAAAAGATCTCTAGATTCATTTATTGGGTAATCAAGAACAATAAGTTGCGCTCCATCGACAGCTTTTTTTAGATTTCCTTCCATTAAATCGAATGCTCTGATTTTATTAATTTCAGACCCTGTTTTTCGGTCTAAACAGTGGCCTATTACCTCGGTGTTTTTGAGCCGGATATTTTTTAGAGCCAGTCCAAGTGATGCTCCCAATACACCCATTCCAACCACAGTGATACGTTCCAAATCTACACCCCTTTATAGTGTCCAAGCTTCAATTCGTGTTGAAGCTGGATTTTTATTTATGATTTATTAAAGGAATTAAAACTTATGAAAATGATACACGACGACGTCACCAGATATTAAAAGATCCAGTTCAACAGTATTTTCACGGGTTTCCCTATTAGCGTTGATAAAATACTTACCCCGGGTACAGTCATATCAATAAGAAACAGGATTATTAGCGCAAATGGCCCATATCTTTCAAGGCCTGAATACTGCATCGATAGGCCTTTGGGTAGTATACCTAGGATTACTTTGTAGCCATCCAACGGAGGTAGAGGGACAAGATTAAAAACAGCTAGAACTAAACTAATTTGTACAAAAGTGAACCCTAATTCTATCCATATATCACTTAATCCAAATTCTAATGCTAATTTTTTTAAACAGAATCCTATCAAGATAGCTGTCGCAAGATTAGAGGCTGGCCCCGCAAAAGACACCATCGACATGCCTAATAAAGGAGGCACTTTTTTAATTCTGTATATGTCTACTGGCACCGGTTTGCCCCATCCAAATCCTACAAATAAAAATAGCAGTGAACCTAGTGGGTCAAGATGACTTTTAGGATTCAGTGTCAATCGACCTAATGATTTGGCTGTTGTATCACCTAATTTGTTGGAGGCCAATGCATGTGAAAATTCATGAATTGTGACTGCCACTAAAATAGAGAGTAATACTAGGCTCAAAGATAAGAGGGTTGCGAAAGGATCTTTTAAAAATGAATCTAAGTATTGGAGGATCATTTCTTAAATAAAAAAAGGGCGGTTCGGACCGCCCCTTTTAAAATTTTCTAGATATTAGTGGCCACCACAACCACAACCGCCTTCACCCCCACCACCGCCGCATCCGCCACCACCACCGCCGCATCCGCCGCCGCCACCGCCGCAGTTGCAACCTCCTCCTGACCCGCATCCACCACCAGAATGTTCAATGTTGGGGTTCGAAATTACAAACCCGCTTCTCATTAGACCATCCACATAATCGATTTCTGCGCCTTCTAATAAAGGTGCGCTTTCTCCATCAATAACGACCTTGATATTGAATGCCTCAATGACTATATCTTCATCTTTTGGTTCAGACTCCACTCCAAGGACATGCTGGAATCCTCCATTAGGGTTAGGAGTAACCATAACTCTGAGCATTCCGTTTTCTTCACCTTGTTCTTTTAGAATCTCAGAAAGCTTATCGGCGGCTGATTCAGATACTTGTATTAGGCTTGTTGTTGCCACTTTTCCAACTCCTTCACATGCTGGTTAATTTAAGTTATACCCTTATTTGGAATCGAGGATAACTATACAACTTCGTTTGGTAAGGCTAGCATTTGGAATTGGTGCGGTCAAGAATAATAAATAGGTCATAGAACGGTTTGGGTACCGTGGATGACCTGTAGTGATTTAGATACCTTTTGAGATTGTATTTGCTTCCCACACGTATTGTTTTATTTGCAGATTGAATGTACATTTATGTACCTGCCTTTGACGAGGCTGATTAATATGGTAATTGTCCCCTGGTGGTACAAGCGAGTATGACCCACCCGTTCCCATCCCGAACACGGAAGTGAAACTACTCAGCACTGACGATACTGCGCTGGCAACGGCGTGGGAAAATAGGCCACTGCCAGGGGGCTTTTTTTAACCAAAACTTTGCTCTTAAAACTGCAAATAGGTTTGCGTAATTAACCTCAATTTGGAATGCCACCTTTACCTTCTGATGGTGTATTACATATAATTAACTTGGCTGCACAAGCTAAATTATGACGAATGGAAGTATTGGATGCCACCTGAAACTCAAGATAACTCTCCACAAGATATGCAACAACTGCTAGAAGAGATGGATTTTAAGGTTTTGAAGAGGGGGGAGGTTGTTGAGGGATCTGTTATGCGGGTGGACTCCGATGGAGTTTTTCTTGACATTGGACACAAGGAAGAAGGATTTGTGCCGATGGGTGAAATGAAAACCATTACTAAAGAAGAAATGGTGAAGCTTAGTGAAGGTGATTCTTTGATTGCCTTTGTAATGCGCCCAGATTCCAAAGATGGCCCTATGCTTTCGGTGGACCGTGCTAGAGGGGAGGAAGGTTGGCGAGATATCCAAAAATTAATGGATCAAGACCAACCTGTAGAAGGTGTGATAGTGGGATTTAATAGGGGTGGGTGTATTTTGGAAGTCGCCAATGTTCAAGGGTTCGTTCCAATGTCTCAATTAATAACTATTTCAAGAGACCTTTTCAAACAGGAATCCTTCGAGTCAGGTGAGGCAAATGTTTCAGAAGGTTCAATTGGAAAAGATTTAATCGGCAAAACCCTGAAAGTTAAGGTACTGGAAGTTAATAGATCTCGAAACAGGGCTATTTTTTCAGAGAGATCGGCCTTGCAAGAACAAAGAGATGAACAGAAGGCTGAGCTGATCGAAAAATTAGTAGAGGGTGAAGTTCGCAAAGGCATTGTAACGGGAATAAGTAATTTTGGTGCGTTTGTAGATTTGGGTGGCGCTGATGGACTTATTCACATTTCAGAAATGTCCTGGAGCATGGTTGGGTCTCCGGAGGATTTGGTAAAGGTGGGGGAAGAATTGGATGTATATGTCCTTAGGATAGACAGAGAGACAATGAAGATCGCTCTAAGCTTGCGTCGACTTCAACCAGAGCCTTGGGAAACCATATTTGAAAGATATCAGGTTGGCGACGTGGTAGATGCAACTGTGACCAAAATAGCCAATTTTGGAGCCTTCGCAAGGCTGGAGGATTCAATTGAAGGCCTGATTCATATAACAGAACTGAGCGAGGCGGTGATAACGAATCCTAATGAGGTTGTCAGTGAAGGGCAAGAAATCAAGGTAAAGATCCTAAAAATTGAGATGGAAAGGAAAAGACTTGGATTAAGTCTTAAACAGACGTCAGAAACACTTCCTCCGGAAGGATACATATCTGAGGCGCCAGTCGAGGAACTGACGGTTCCAGAAGAAACAGAAGGCGACGTGGTAATAGAAGATAGTATTCCTTCTTCCGACGTGACTGAACTAGAAGAAGAGGAGACTGAGACTGCTGAACCGGATGTTGCTGAGATCGAACTAGAAGAAGAGGAGACTGAGAC
>ERZ651768.15-NODE-15-length-140105-cov-5.256699_pt1 | contig 140105 bp, 132 predicted proteins | sample MGYA00514754_ERZ651768 | MGnify/ENA metagenome assembly ERZ651768
AAAAGAAGGGCCGCGACAAGCGCGACCCTTCCATGCGTGGCCCCAAAGTGGAGCCGGACGTGTTGGCTGGCGGACTAGAAGTCCATGCCACCCATGCCGCCCATTCCACCACCCATGCCCGGAGGGCCGCCGGCCCCGCCCATCATGGGATCTTTCTTCTCGGGACGATCAGCAATCATCGCCTCGGTGGTGACCAGGAGGCCGGCGATCGAGGCCGCGTCCTGCAGCGCGATACGCACCACCTTGGTAGGATCGATTACACCTGAACCGATCAGGTTTTCGAACCCATACTGGCGCTGTACCTGTTCGGTCAGCATCCGGTTCTCGCGCTCGAGACGCGTGCGATCCAGACAGCGGTGTACTACCAGTCGGATCTCGTCGTTGTCGAAGGGCTTGGGGACGTAGTCGTCCGCGCCGTTCTTCATGGCTTCGACCGCAATCGTCTCGGACCCGTGAGCGGTGATCATCACCACCACCGTCTCGAAGCGAAGCCTCTTGGCAACCTTGAGTACCTCCATACCGCTGATCCCGACACCGAGTGCGAGATCGGTGATCACCAGATCGACCAGGTTCTCTTCCAAATGCGCGACAGCTTCCTCACCGGACCCTGCAACGCTCGTGGCATCTTAATGAAGACTAAATCGGGCGTTTTGGCAGTGATGTCAATATGGTCAACTTACTCAGAATGGGCGGTATTGTGAAAGACGTCAGCTTGGCGGCGAAAGAGTCTTAACACCTAATTTGTGGAGACAACGTCTACAACGAGAATTTCTCGTAGCGAATTAGATGCTTTCGAATACGCTCCTCGAGAACCGCGTGGCCAAGCCCGACTGTATTCGGCACTGTAACAAGCCCCTCGTTATCAATCTCGACCCAGGGATCGATGATGTCCTCCTGCCAATATCGTTTCGATGCTGACAGGTCCCCTGGCATCTGAAAATTTGGGAGCGAAGCCATCGAGATGTTGTGCAACCTGCCAACGCCTGATTCAAGCATGCCTCCACACCACACCGGAATCTCGCGCGCCGCGCACAGGTCGTGAATAGCAATCGCAGCGGCACGACCACCGATACGTGACGCCTTGATGTTGACCAGGCGGCAGGCCTCGATTTCAATGGCGTGTGCCGCGTGGTGGGCTGAGTGAATACTTTCATCGAGACAAATCGGGGTTTCGAGCTCGGCCTGAATTGGCGCGTTCCCGTCGATGTCATCGTGGGCGAGCGGCTGCTCTATCATCAGCAGGTTGAAACCATCGAGCGCCTTGAGACTACCCAGCGCGTCAGGATCGTTCCGGTATCCGCAGTTAGCATCGACCATTAGAGGGATGTCGCCAAATCGGTCTCGTACAGGCTCAACGATAGCGACGTCCCTTCCAGGCTCGATCTTTAGCTTGATTCGCTGATAACCCTGCTCAATGCCAGCTGTAATCTTCTCTGCAAGCACTTCGAAGTCATCCTCAATTCCTAGCGAGATTCCCACGGGAATCTGGTCTCGTATCGAACGGCCGTTCGCATACAAGCTCTGCAGTGAGACATCTTGACGCTGAGCGTCAAGTACCCACAATGCTTCTTCGACCGCACAACGAGCCATTGGGTGCCAGCGCCACGAAGAAAATTTCCTGGCGTAAGCAGCTGCTAAACCCTTGTCGGGCCATTCCTCGTCGAGCACAACTGGAGCCAGGAAGTCTTCGATGATGTGCCATCCGGTGCGGGCCGTCTCATATGAATACATCGGCAAGCCATCGGCTCCCGACTCGCCCCAACCGCTGGCACCATCTGCGTTCACTTTCACGAGCAGAATCTCACGTTCCGTCGTGGTACCAAACGAGGTCGTGAACTGACTGACTAACGGCATTTTGATCCAAAACAGCTCGAGTGATTCGACCCGCATGACTACTCCCCTGTTTCGTGGCCTCGACGCACTTCTAGTCTCCTGCTCCGTCTGTTTCGAGATTGCCGTACTCAAGCAAGTACACAGTCTGTGGGCCTACACTGGACTGGGCGGCACTCAGATGGACACATTCACGAACATAGTAACCGCGCTCAAAATAGGCATTAAACACTCCCTGTGTAGCCCCGCGCCAAGCCACCACAGCCCGGTGATCATGGACTTTCACATCCTGTACATTCACCGGAATCTCGCAGAGGATACGGGGTGCATCAAGTTCAAGGTCCGGCTCACCTGGTCCCGAACCATCAGCTTGTAGGGCCCAAGGCGCCTCCAACCCTCCGGCAATCAATGTCTCCACGACCTTGCCGGCTTCGCCGGTGGCACGTTTTTTGACTCGTGGAGAGTCAATCAACCACTTGATGGTCAACCGGTCAGTCGTGGTGCCAGCGTGCAACTTGCTCGCGGTCTCGCCGTACAGGTTGATTACGTAGTCATCAGAAAGTCCGCCGAGCTTGCCGAAATTGAGGCAGGCGTTGATCGATTCAAGCGGATCAAATGTCCACACGATCATGTCGACTCCCTGTGCTAAGACGTAGTCTCGCTGTGCCCATTTGAGGCGCGCTCCGAGCCCCCTATTTCGTGCCCGTTCATCAACCGCCAACATGTGCGAACAGTGCACCAGCCGCCCTTCGGGATCTCGGCCCAGGAAGCCATAGCAGAAACCATGCAATTCGCCACCTTCATCAAACGCTCCTAGTACCAACCCACCCCACTTTTGGGCGGTCACGAGGTTGGTCAGCGGAATAACGTCGAGAGCGTCAGAAAATCTCCAGGCATGCTGTTGCAGCCGTTCGCAAGCATGGTACTCGTCATAAGTTTCCAAACAACGCAAGGTGTAGGTCATGCTACAGCTCAATCAAATTCCAGTGGGATGTTCGATCCAGACCGTCTCGATGTTGAACTGTTCTGCCAGCCAGTCGCCAATTGCACGTACCCCGAAGGTCTCGGTGGCATAGTGGCCGCCAAAAAGGCAGTGGATGCCATGATCGCGAGCCGCATGATACGCCTCGTGAACCGGTTCTCCGGTTACAAAGCAGTCCGCGCCAGCGTCAACGGCGGCGTCCAGCTCGCTACAACCCCGTCCGGTTATAACAGCGATTCGACCAACGTCTCCATCTCCAAACGACCAAATGAGCGGCTCAGCACAGCCCGCGCCAGCGAGCCGCCCAGCCACCGAACCAATATCAGTAGCTTCCTCGAAACTTGCGAGCACACCAATCTTGCCAAAGGTACCGTCGATTCTCGCCCCAAGCCGCTTCGCCAATAGGACGTTGTTTCCCACCTCAGCATGGACGTCGAGGGGCAAGTGAGCAGCGTACACGGAGAGATCATCAGCGAAGCATGTACGGACCCGTTGGCCAACAACCCCTGTAAGTGAAACCTGCTGGCCCCAAAACAATCCATGGTGCACAAACAAAAATTGGCAGTCAGCGTCAACTGCAGCTTCGATTGTCGCCTGCGAGGCGTCAACCGCTAATGCTGCCCGGCTAACTTCTTCGGCACCTTCAACCTGTAGTCCGTTTAGAGACGAGTCCGCGACCATACCGATGTCAAGGTACTCATCGAGCGCTGCTGTAATTTCGGTTCGAGTCGCCATGTCACGTTTTCTTCGCTCCGCCAGCATCAATGCTCGGGTACGGTCCGGCAACCGTAACTGCGCAGCGGTCCGGGTGTAGCCGTTTTTCGGCAGTGGCGAGAATCTGTTCGACATCGACCGCGTCCACAAACCCAGCGAAGCGCTCCAAGTAGTCGAGCCCCAGTTGGTATTGCTCGATCGAGTGCAGCGCTGACGCCATGCCCTCGTTTGTTTCGAGGTTACGTGGCAGCGAACGCACAATCGCTGACTGAGCATCGGCGAGTTCCTCCTCGCTGACCGGCTCTCGGCGAATTCTTTCTATTTCTTCGAAAGCACAATCCACCGCCGCATCAACGTTATCGGGGTGTACACCGGCCCTAATAACGAACGGCCCCGGTCCCACACCTGCGCCGAGTGACGAATACGCATAGTACGCCATTCCTTTTTCCTCGCGGATGCTGCGGCCTAGGCGACCACCCATTGCGAAGCTGCCGAGAATCATGTTCATAACCACGGCAGCGTAATAGTCATCATCCAGACGTCTCAAGCCGGGGTGTCCAATGACAACATCAGCCTGCGCCTTATTCCGCATTGTTTGTACTTTGCGGGTTCGCTCCTCGGGCCCCGGCGCGTCCGGAATGTTCGGCAAGGCCGCCGCAAGGCCCCCACCGTTGAGATCCTGCGCACCAGTTTCAGAAGTCCAATCAGCTAGCTTCGATTCAACCACTTTACGGGTACTATCGGCGCCAACCCCACCAACCACCACTAGAACGGCGCCGCCCGGCCCGAAATGACTTCGGTAAAAGTTAACCAAAGTGGGACGATCGACAGCCTGGATCGACTCGCTAGTACCAAGGAGCCGCCAAGCGTAAGGGTGCTCGGGCTCATAAACCATCGCCCGCAACATATCGAGAGTGATTTGGCGCGTATCGTCGCGGTCTTCCTGGATCGCTGTGAGGATATCCCCTCGCAGCTTCTCTGTTTCGGAAACAGGGAACGACGCTGACGCAGCGCACTCGCCAAGTAATTCAAGCGTCGATTCGAAGTCAACGACCCGTGACTTCGCACCGACATAGGCCGTATGCCGAGTGGAACCTGATGCCAGTAACGCCCCGGTAAAATCCAAGTGCTCGCCAATCTGCAACTTAGTACGTTTCTCAGTACCACGTTTCAGCATTGCAGCGCAGAAACCGGCCAGCCCCTGGGTAGACGATGTCTCGAAAGCCGCACCGGCAGCAAATCGCAAACTCATTGTGACAGCCGGAGAATCTGGATTCTCCTGATGGAGAACCGTCAGCCCGTTGGGCAAAACGAAGCGGGCCGGGCGAAACCTCACACGACCGTCAATGCTATTCATTGCAGCGCCTGGGGTCTGAACCAGCCTACCGTTCGCCGGCTAGACACCAGCCGGCGGGCGACAACGTCACGTATGTTCTCCGCTGTAACCGATTTAATCTGCTCCTCAATCTCAAAAATCATCTTCCAATCAGCAACCGTCGAGAAGTAACCGAGTTGGTGGCCGATCCGCGTCACTCCCTCATCATCGAACGCTAACTGAGTGAGCAATTGGTTCTTCGCCTTTTGCAAGTTGTGATCCGTAGATCTCTCGGATGCGAGAGAATCGAACACAGTGAACAATGCATCCTCGACTGTCGACTCAGAGACACCGTCACGAACTGTTGCAGAGATGCTGTACAGATAAGGCTGCTCCGTTGGCAGCAACGCGCTCGATACTGCGGCGACTAACTCGGGCTCTACCAAAGCCTGATAGAGGGGCGAGGTGGTGCGGGCGTCGCGCCCGAAACCACCCGCCCAGAGGTTGATTCCCTTGCCACCAGAAAGTACGGCGTCAGCTACCAGCAGCGGCACGAAGTCTTCATCACCAACCGCGGGAGCATGGAAAGCAACGTCCAGATAGCAGGTTGTCCCCGGGCGTTCGACTGAAACACGTCGCTCACCTTTCTGCTCAGGCTCACGCGTTTGAACGCTGGGTGGACTATTGCCACGTTCGATAGAACCGAAGTACTTCTGGACACCACGAAGCGCTTCATTCGGTTCTATGTCACCCACGATCACCAAAGTGGCATTGTTGGGGACATAGTACTTACGGTAATGGTTGTAAAGATCATTACGACTCATGTTCTCAAGGTCCGATAACCAGCCAATCGTCGGCCACCCATAAGGGTGTGTCCGGAAAGCCTCCGCCGCGACATCGACTCCAAGAAGATAGGAGGGGTTGTTCTGGTTGCCCTGCAGTTCTGCAATGATGACGCTGCGCTCCGACTCGAATTCATCTTCCTCATATATACAGCTAGTCATACGCTCGGACTCGATGCGCAGCGCCAAATCTAGAGCGTCAGACGAGAGCGTTTCGAAGTACGTTGTCTGATCGATCCAGGTGTAACCATTCCAGGCACCCCCAGCTCGCTCGATCCAGACTTTAAGGTCCTCACGCGAGATCCCTTCGGTACCCTTGAAGTTCATGTGTTCAACCCAATGCGAGGCCCCGGTCGTTCCCGGACGCTCGTCTTTGGATCCGACGTGGTACCAGCACCATACAGAAACCAACGGTGCCGCGTGCGCCGGCCTCAGCAGGACCCGCAACCCGTTGTCAAGCTGGTGCTCGATGACTTCCGCAGCAGTGTTACTCAAGGAGAACCGCCCATCGCACCCAAGGCCACGTTAGCTTGAGTTCTTTCGCTCGGGCTGCCAAATAGATCGGGTTGATATTCCCCCATCAGAGCTCGGGTGCTTGCGTCTGCTGGCGCGAAGACCTTCTGCATCACGTGCACACGCCAAGCAAAACGCTCCAGGTTAGTTGGTCCGACGATACACTCCACCTCCATCGTTCCATAGAAGTTCGAAACCACCTCAGTTTCCCAGGCAAGGGGCCCTCGGCGAGCCAGAAATTCCCCTAGCGGCGGCTGCCCGTCAGCTTCGTACTCGGCAACGATCTCGATTGCCCGGCGAGCATCCCCAGAAGCATGCATTTGATAAAGCGTGTACGAGGCGACGATACCGAGAACAAAGGTTGGCAAAACTAGGAACCAGTTGTCTCGATTCAAAGCAACAATCCCGCAGCAAAGTACAGGGCGGTGGCAACCGCACCACCGACCAAAGCATAGGGAACCTGGGTAACAACGTGCTCGATGTGATCGACGCCGGCCGACATCGATGAAATAACAGTGGTATCGGAAATCGGAGAGCAATGGTCACCAAAAATCCCACCACCCAGAATCGCTCCAACAGTCAATGGAATCGAGGCCTCAAGCTGCCCTGCCAGAGCGATTCCGATCGGGAACATGATCGCCCACGTGCCCCAGGAAGTCCCGGTAGCGAAAGCAATGAACCCCGCGGTCACAAAAATCAGTGGCGCAGCGCTGACCCCGTTAAGCCACGGGCTCACCATGTCGGCAACCCATGGGCCGGTTCCGAGCGCACGGCAAACCTGACCAATGGCAAGAGCAAGCGCGAGAATTGTTGCCACTCCGATAAGCTCACGAAATCCGACGACGACAAGCTCTGCCGTCTGAGTAAAGGTAAAAATACCCTGCACCCGCGTCAGAATTATCGCTGTCGCGACTCCAGCCGACACAGCCCAAAGGACCGAAAGCGATCCCGAACCTTTCATAATGATTTCGAGAAGCCCGTATGGCATACCGTCAGGACGTACGATGCCCTCAAGCGCCCTCCCGCCGGTGACCCAGAGACCAAAGAACATAGTGGCGACAGTAACTATCACAGGCGCAATCAGGTTGACGGCCCGTTCGGGTGGCTCTATGTCCTTAGTCCCATCGCTCCCGCCAGGTTCTTGTTTGATCGACTGCTCAGGTAGGGCTCCCGTGTTGCCCGCAAGCGCCTTCTCCTCAGATCGACGCATGGGTCCGATGTTCCAGCCGCTAACGGCGACGATGACGACGATGACAATCGCCAGGATCGCGTAGAAGTTCAGCGGCACAGCCGCCACTAACATCGGCAATGGATCGAGTCCCTCGGCAGCCAACAAGCCAATCACGTAAGCACCCCAAGCATTGATTGGTATCAAAATGCAGATTGGCGCCGAAGTCGAGTCACACATATAGGCGAGCTTGGCACGAGACAACTTCACGCGGTCATAAAGAGGCCGGGACACCGCCCCGGTTACTAAACAAGTGATGTTCGATTCAATGAAGATGCTCGTGCCGACAACCACCGACAACAATTGTGCGGACACCGGCCCGCGCACCCACCCGCGGCTCACCATGAAGTTTGCAAATCCGTTGACGCCACCCGAGGCACGCATCAAAACGATCAGCCCACCGACTACTAAGGTGAACAACAGAACCTCGGCGTTACCGCGGTTAGTAACCACGATGACAAGTTGCTCAATCGCTCCAGCAGCGCCCAAGATTGGATTAAATCCGGCCAGTATCGTGGTACCGAGAAAGATCCCGGCGAACAGCGCCAGATAAACTTGGCGCGTTACCAGCGCCAGAAGAACCGCCGTGATCGGCGGTAGCATTGATAACCATCCATAGTCAGTCATGGGCGCTGATGCTAGTTCCAACCGCGATGAATTCCTAGCTGGCAATCCCCCGATAGGGCGCCAGCAGAGACCGTTGCAACGGTCTGTTTCTCAAGTTTCGCCAGCAAAAACGAGTGCTTTACGTTGACCTTGGAAATCAAACCGCTAGCCATACCATGGGTAAACGTTCTGATCTCAACCTGCCAAACGTTGGCGCACAAGCGCGTTAGCGAGCTTGCCATCAACGCGACCTTGGTAGCGACTCATCAGCTGACCCATCACTTTCCCCATGTCCGATGGCAATGAAGCTCCAGTATTGGCAATAGCCTCATCCACAGCCGCACTCAATTCATCACTCTCGAGCAGCTTGGGAAGGTACGCCTTAATGACTTCAATTTCCCCTAGTTCAGCCTCGGCACGATCCTGACGCCCTCCCTGGGAGAACTGCTCGGCTGCCTCGCGCCGCTGCTTCACTGCAGTGCGTAACGCGGCAACAATTTGTTCTTCATCCAGGTCCTCTCCCGCGGCGATCTTCCGATTGTGCAGGTCGGAAAGGATCATGCGTAGAACGTTTACAGTAGTCTTTTCGCGGCTTTTCATGGCCGCATTAAGGTCGCTTCGCAATCGTTCGATCATAGGTAAATTGTAGCGCAGGAGCACGTCTGATGGAGCTGCCAGAGGTTCCCACCGCCTGTTAAACTTGCATTATGGATCACGCTTACCCTGACAGAAAGCTTTACTACAATGGGGCCTGGGCCGTGAGGTACCCGGTCCAATGCACACTGACGCTTTTAGCCACAGTTTTTTGGGGAAGCTGCGCGCTACTAATCTCGCTCCCCGATCGGCGAGGGAAGTGGGTACACGCTTGCGCCAAGAAATGGGGCGCCTCAATCTTGCGAATATGCGACGTCGAAGTGCAGACCGAAGGCAAGGAGAAGCTTGATCCGAAAGGCTCCTACGTAGTCATGTCTAACCACAGCAGTCTCTTCGACATCCCCACGGTACTCACCTCACTACCATTCCCTTTCCGCATGTTAGCTAAGGCGTCCTTGTTTCACATCCCGTTCATGGGTTGGTACATGTCGCGAGTTGGATATATCCCCGTCAAACGTGAAGATCCTAAGAAAGCACGCGAAAGCATCAAAAATGCGGCGGGCCGGGTCGCCTCAGGCCTTTCGGTATTGATCTTTCCGGAAGGTACGCGCAGCATCGAGGGTAAAGTAGCTCGTTTCAAAAGAGGCGGTATCAATCTCGCCCACACTGCCGCCGTCTCGGTGGTACCGGTCGCTATCATCAACAGTGGCCGGTTGTTACCAAGGGGTTCCTGGCACGCCGATCCAGGGGTCATCACAATGCGCATTGGCGACCCAATCAATCCCGGAGACTTTCCCGATCCCCGTGCTCTGGCCAGCGCCGTCCGATCAACAATTGTGCAAATGATCGAGGAGTGTCGGGAAACGGCGTGATGCTTCCTCCGATGTACCGATGAATAATTTCCTTCCGGATAGAGCAGTCGCATGATTCCGCTTCGAGACGAGAACCCAACACGCACAACGCCGTTCGTTAACCACACTCTGGTGGGTATCAACATCGCTGTGTTCGTCTACCAAATAACCCTAGGGTATGAGGGCGGGGAAGCCGCCTACATGGGCTTTGTTGAAAAACTCGCAGTAACACCAAGCCTTTTGCTATCGCCATCAACTTGGGCACAGACACCAATCCCGGCACCGCTGACACTTCTCACCTCAATGTTCGTCCACGGCGGCATTCTGCATCTCGCTGGAAACATGCTTTACCTGTGGATCTTCGGCGACAACATCGAAGACACCTTAGGGCACCTCAACTACCTGTTCTTTTACCTTGCGTGTGGCCTATGTGCAGCAGGTTCGCAGGTCATCATCGAGCCGGGGAGTGCGATTCCGATGGTTGGCGCGAGCGGTGCCATAGCAGGAGTGCTCGGCGCGTACCTAGTACTCTACCCACAAGCCCGAATTCTTACGTTCGTCTTTCTGTTCTTCTACATCCGAATCATGTACTTGCCAGCCGCCATCCTGCTCGGTATTTGGTTCGCTATGCAGCTATTCTCTGCCGTCACAGGTGGGCCAGGCGTCGCCTGGTACGCACACATCGGTGGGTTCTTGGGCGGTGTGCTGCTTGTCGGGACTTTCATAGGAGGATCGAGCGGAGGAAAACGAAGGCGATCACAACAGCCACCTCACAACTTGCACGTCGTGCACTGAACCGTTACCGATCAACGGTCGCACAACCATCAGACAAAGGTTTCCATGACGGAAATTTTCACCGGAGGTGAAATCGTCACGCTGGACCCCGCCCGTCCTGAAGCGGAAGCAGTTGCGGTACGCGATGGCGTCATAGTCGGCATCAACGACACACAAACACTATGGGGCGAGAACGCCGACGCAACTGAGATCAACATCGCAGGCGGTTGCCTGATCCCAAGCCTGATTGACCATCATTTACACCTCACCGCAATCGGCCTCTCCCTTCTCAACCAGCAAGAAAACGAACGCCTTTTTCTGCAATTGGCCGGGGCTTCCTCAAGCTCTGCAATCGTTGACCGGGTTCGAAATCGAGCCACACAGGTTCCCAAGGGTGACTGGATCCTTGGCATGGGATGGAACCAGCACGACTGGGGTACACACGAGTTTCCCTCACACGAAGAGCTGAGCGATGCCGTCCCCGACCATCCTGTGTTCCTTGTAAGGATCGATGCTCACTCTGCCTGGGTAAACCAGGCGGCGCTAGCGCGGGCAAAGATCTCCGGCGACACACCAGCCCCCCTGGGCGGTGCTATCCAACGCGCAGCAAATGGTGCACCGACGGGAATATTGCTGGAACGCGCCGTGGAACCAATTTTGGAACAAATCCCCGTTGCAGCCGGCTGGGAGATTCGTGAAGCGTTCAAACTGGCTTCCAAGGCTCTTGCTGAACGCGGTGTCACGGAAGTTTTCGACGCCGGTTTCATGGCCAGCCCAGCAATCGTAAGCATGGGAGTCGATTTCGAATTGATGCTCGAGTTGTTGACTTGGGCCGACGCCGAAGACCCGCTTCCGATCGACGTAAATTTGATGATTCCGTCACCAAGCAAGCTAGCTGACAAGATCGTCGGTAGTCCCGGTGCGTATGTCCATCTCTCGCCTCGTATCCGAGTGACCCACATCAAGTTATACGCCGACGGTGCGTTTGGTAGCCGCGGGGCCGCCCTCTCCCATCCCTACGCCGACGATCCGAATACTGCAGGCTTAATGCGGATGACTGACGACGAGCTTGAATTTGAGACCCGCCGAGCCCTTGAGGCAGGCCTCGATATTTCGACCCATGCCATAGGTGACGACGCTGTGCGCCGCGTCCTGAGAGCATACACAAGGGTCGCCGACGATCTCAGTGATGTAGATCCACGCCGTTTTCGCATCGAACATTTCGGCTACAGCTCGCTCGAAGACCAACGAATAGCTACCGAGCGAGGCTTTCTTGTGGTCACGCAACCAAATTTCATCGACCCAGATGACAACGGAGGCACCATGGAAGATTGCCGACTGGGAACAGAAAACGGTGAACGTGTATACCCGTGGAGGACACTTTCAGAGGCTGGCGCTAACTTGGCTCTCTCATCCGACTACTACACGTCCCCTGGACCCGCACTCCTCGACTTCTACACGGCCCATACTCGGGCAAATCGGGCGGGGATGCCCCCCAGAGGATGGCAACCACACAACCGGCTCACACGAGAGGAAAGCCTGCGAATCGCTACGTCGCTCTGCCCAATGGGCGGCGGTATACCCTCCGGCGGCATCATACGCATCGGGGTTCCTGCCAACCTAGCCGTGTTATCGGCAAATCCGTTGACGACTAACGAAAGCGACCTGCTGAGTATCGGAGTGCAAAGAACGCTTCGTCGGGGAAAGGTAACTCACCGGGCGTAGTCAGCACACACGAGCGAATAACTGTTGTATTTGACTGGGGAAGGGGCCGATCTTCTTCCTTGTTTAATCGCTACCAAGGATCTCAGCCATGGCGTCACCGATCACAGATGGGCTTTCGACAACCGTAGCACCAGCCTCTGAAAGAACGTGCATCTTCTCATCGGCCGTACCCTTGCCACCAGCTATGATCGCCCCGGCATGTCCCATTCGCTTACCGGGAGGTGCGCTACGCCCGGCGATAAACGCAACAACCGGCAGTGGGTAATCGTCCGCAAGATACTCAGCAGCCTCTTCCTCGGCACTCCCACCGATCTCTCCGATCAAAACAACGCCCTTCGTTTCTTCATCTTCGGCAAACATCTCAAGGCAATCGCGAAAAGAGGTACCGTTGACCGGGTCTCCACCTATGCCAACCGAAGTAGATTGGCCAAGACCAACACGGGTGAGCTGGTCAACCGCTTCGTAGGTGAGCGTCCCACTTCGCGAGATAACACCAACGATGCCCTGCTCGTGCACGAAACCCGGCATGATGCCAGCCTTGCATTTGCCCGGCGAAATAACACCGGGGCAGTTCGGACCGATCACCCGGGTGCCACGATCGAGGCAATAGGCCAATGCCTCAACCATATCGAGGGTGGGAATACCCTCAGTAATACATAGGGCCAACCTCACCCCAGCGGCAGCGGCCTCCTTAATCGCATCGGCGGCGAACATCGGGGGTACGAAGATAAGCGACACGTCCGCGTCAGTCTCAGTCTGGGCTTCCGCGACCGTGTTGAACACTGGGACGGTATCGGCGAATGTTTGCCCACCTTTGCCGGGAGTAACACCCGCGACAACCTTGGTGCCATAGTCGATGCACTGGCGGGTATGAAACGAACCTTCGGTACCAGTGATCCCTTGCACCAACACACGGCTGTCAGCATCGACCAGGATACTCACCGGCCAGCCTCCACTGCCTTGCGCGCCGCCTCATCTAGAGTTGCAGCGACGATAAACTCAAGTGACGATTCCTGGAGTAGTTTGCGCCCTTCTTCTGCATTCGTTCCCTGTAAGCGCACGGTTACTGGGGTGGTGACCTCAACCGTTTGAAGCGCTTCAATGATGCCCTTGGCAACCCTGTCGCAACGAACAATACCGCCGAAGATGTTGATCAATACGCTGTTGAGTGCTGGTGCCTGCATGAGGATCTGGAAGGCAGCTGCCACCCGCTCGACTGACGCGCCGCCGCCCACATCAAGGAAGTTGGCGGGCGTCCCTCCAGCAAGCAGAATTTCATCCATCGTCGCCATCGCCAGGCCAGCGCCGTTGACCATGCAACCCACCGTCCCTTCGAGCGAGATGTACGAAAGGCCATGCTCAGCAGCCGAAATTTCCAGTTCGTCTTCTTCACTGTGGTCGCGCATGGCCACGAGATCCGGGCGACGAAACAAAACGTTGTCGTCAATATTTATCTTTGCGTCCAAGGCAACCACATTGCCATCGCCAGTAACGATTAGCGGATTGATCTCTACTAGCGAGGCACTCAAGTCAACGAACATCTCAGCTAGCTTCTTGATAACCGAGATTGCGGCACGGTGTGTCTTGCCCTCAAGCCCAAGTGCATACCCGACGCCAGCTGCCTCGAACGTCTCAAGTCCCCAGCCTGGCTTGATCCACTCGTTGTGGATCTTTTCCGGTTCGTTGGCTGCAACCTCTTCGATCTCGATACCACCTTCGGTCGAGACAATTATCACCGGTCGCTTTTTCGATCGGTCGATCGTGATTCCCAAGTAAAGTTCGTTGGCGATATCCGCACCGCCCTCGATCAGCACCTTCCGGATTGGGACCCCCTCAGGACCAGTCTGCGGGGTTACCAACTGTGAACCAAGCATCGCACCAGTTAGCTCACCCGCTTCGTTGGGACTGTCGGCGAGCTTGATGCCGCCACCTTTGCCGCGCCCTCCAGCGTGCACCTGCGCCTTGACAGCGAAACGCGTGTATCCCTTCTCTGCGAGGTTTGCTGCCGCGACCACGGCAGCATCGACACCTTCAACAACTTCGCTATCCGGAACAGGGATCCCATACTGGCGCAGTAGCGCCTTGGACTGATACTCGTGTAGCTTCAAAACGTCGAGAGCAGGTTCGGACGACTCTTATAGACCACCGTCGCCGCCGCGATCTTCAGGGCATCACCTGGGAGAAAGGGAAGGAAGCCCATCCACAAAGCCTGTTGAATCGGCACATCGAGAAGTAGCGTGAAGTGCAGCAGTCCGCAGGTATAAACGAGCGCTGAGCCACCAAACATTATGGCCACAACGCGCGGCGTCGAAGCATCTTGACCTCCAAGAAGTCGACCAATCAAGAAGGCTGCAAGCATCCAGCCCAGAATGTACCCAGCGGTCGCACCGGTTAAACCGGCCTCAAAGCCGGACCGCACCGGCAAACCAGCGCCCGCTGCGATGGCAAAGACCAATGGCCCGGCGACACCCCGTCCAGCACCCAACCAAGCCGCACCCAGATAAACCGCAAACGTCTGCAATGTGATCGGCACGGGTGTAAACGGCAGGGGGATGCGGATCTGCCCGGCGACAAATATCGTCGCCGCGAACACCAGGATAGTCGCCGTGTTAGCGACAGCGATGGACGCCGGTGATCGCTCCCTAATTAACTGTCGGTCTGTGGCTAACAATAGTGACCTTCCAGAAGTGAAAATCGACGGAAACCCGCGTCAACACGAGGCTACCCAGGGGCCATCCCGTGGTCAAGCTCATCTACGCGATCGTACGGCCGATCGTCTGGGCAATCTGCCGCAACTGCTCTATGAGTTCCACGAATTGGTCAGGGAATAGAGATTGCGGGCCGTCCGACATAGCTTTCTCAGGGTCGTGATGAACCTCGACCATCAAACCATCGGCGCCAGCAGCGACCGCCGCTCGTGCCATCGACGCAACCTTGTCACGAAAGCCAGTCGCGTGGCTAGGGTCGGCAATGATCGGAAGGTGCGTCGCCTGTTGAACAACAGGAATTGCCGAGATGTCGAAGGTGTTTCGCAGCGCTGTTTCAAACGTCCGGATACCACGCTCGCAGAGGATTACGTCATGGTTCCCACCAGCGAGAATGTACTCGGCCGACATCAACAGGTCCTCGATTGTCGCCGACAACCCACGCTTCAACAACACTGGTTTATTGCTACGCCCTAGAGCCTTTAGCAACGCAAAGTTCTGCATGTTGCGCGCCCCGATCTGGAAAATGTCGACATACTCGCTCATCAGTTCGACCTGCGAGGCGTCCATAACTTCAGAAACGGTTCCCAGGCCGTTCGCGTCAGCGGCCTCGCGCATGTAGCGTAAGCCTTCACCGCCCAAACCTTGGAACGAATACGGAGAGGTGCGAGGTTTGAAAGCACCGCCTCTCAGCACACGTGCACCGGCTTTGGCCACGATTTCAGCAATCGCGTGGATCTGCTCTTCGCTCTCAATCGAGCACGGCCCAGCCATAACGACGACGGGTTCGTCACCTACCTTGGCATCACCGACTTGGATAATGGAATTTTCGGCTCGAAACGAGCGAGATACCAGTTTGTAAGGTTTACTAATGCCAAACACTTCTTTCACGCTCTCGAGGACTTCGAGTTCGCGCGGATCAACTACTTCAACATTGCCGCCGACCGCGCCAATTACGGTATGCTCCTCGCCGTTCGATCGGTGCGCATCGAATCCGAGCTCCGTTAATCTCTCGATTACGTGCTCAATGTGCTCCTCGGAGGCCTCTCGCGCCATCACAATGACCATGCCCTTACCTCCCAGTCCACGTACGAGAGCCCGCGTAATTTTTTCACTTGTCTTCATTTGTCTCGCAAGTAATTTGCTCCGAGTACGTATGTCGTCTACGACGAGCTCGGACAATAACCAAAACGCTTCCTAGTCGAACGAACCCTGACCCATTTCGTCCCCAGTCAAAGAACTTCCTTTGCCCGTCACGCTGGTAATTCAACGTCCTAATTGTCTCTCGATCCGTCCGATGTAGCGAACGGCGTGCTGCTTTTAACTCAAAAAAACAGTTTCATCCTCGCTACGATCAATCTTCTCACGCACTTTCTTAATCACAGCTTGTGCGGCCACTTCCTGGGAATCATTCACGTTTCCCTTCTATCCCTACTCTCATCAGGCTGGGCCGTCATTGCCAACTGGCGCGCCGCCGCGCATAACGGTGCAACAAGTGTAGACACGGCACTCGCCGCGTCGACGACGACAGCATCAGCGCCACCCACCGACTCAATCGCGTCGATGATAGCGCTACCGACAACAACGCCATCAGCGTAGGGTCCCAGTGTGATGAGGTGCTCCGGCTTCTTGATGCCAAAGCCGACAACGAAAGGCTTCGTTGATAATTTGCGCATACGCTGCAGGAATTCAACGGTGCGACTTTCAATGGCACTTCGGGCCCCAGTCACACCGGTTACGGTGACGCAGTAAGAGAAATGGGTCGACGCCCCGTCGACTTTGCGAACACGGTCATCCGGCGCGTTGGGTGCCACCAGGAAGGTCAGTGAGAGACCGGTGGCACTACAACCAACTAGAAACTCGCCTGCCTCCTCGGGTGGCATATCGGCGATGATCAAACCGTCAACTCCGACTTGTACAGCGTCCTTGATAAACGCATCGATACCATACGCGTACACTGGGTTGCAGTAACCCATCAGAATCAAGGCGGTGTCTGTTCCCGAGGCGCGGATTTCCCGAACAGTTTCAAGCGTTTTACGCACCGTCATACCATTGCCCAACGCAACTTCACTGGCATGTTGGATCGTTGGCCCGTCAGCGAGGGGATCGGAAAACGGCATCCCGATCTCAATCATGTCGGAGCCGGCAGCGGCAAGTGCAGTCACGATTGGCACCGTAGCAGTAGTAGTCGGATAACCAGCAGTAATAAACGGCACCACCAATGGTCGGGAAGCTTCGCGTCCGGCAGCGAACGCAGAAGAAATGCGGTCGGACGTTTTCACCTCAGATCCTCCTCGGGATGGGCATCGAGATACTCTGTAATTACCTCGACATCCTTGTCTCCCCGACCGGACAAACACACAACAACGCGATCACTTTCACCAATGCTGTTGGTTTCTGCCATCTCGTAGAGCTTGGCGATGGCGTGGGCGCTCTCTAATGCAGGAATGATCCCCTCACAACGAGACAGCCGTTGTAACGCCTCAACCGCCTGGGTATCGGTGACGGATGTGTAGTTCACCCGACCCGTTTCCTTTAGATAGGAGTGCTGAGGGCCAACACCTGGATAGTCGAGCCCAGCCGAAATCGAGTGCGGCAACTGAACCTGACCGTCGTTGTCCTGTAACAAGTAGGACCGGGTGCCGTGAAGAATCCCTATAGCACCGCGTGACAGTGTTGCTGAATGACGAACGGTGTCGATGCCGTGTCCCGCGCCTTCAACTCCTACCATATTAATGTCGTCGTTGAGCCAGTCGGCAAACAAGCCAATAGCGTTGCTACCACCCCCTACACAGGCAATTAGCAGGCTGGGTGGAGCTTCCCCAGCTTCCAAGAGCTGAGCACGAACCTCACGACCGATAACAGTTTGAAAATCGCGCACCATCGCCGGATACGGGTGCGGGCCAACCACCGAGCCAAGAATGTAAAAGGTTGATTCAACGTTGGTCACCCAATCTCGGATCGCCTCGTTGGTAGCATCTTTCAGTGTACGACTCCCGGACGAAACCGGAACCACCCGAGCACCCAAAAGTTCCATGCGAAAAACGTTAAGCCGCTGACGCCGCATGTCTTCCTCGCCCATATATACCGTACAGTCGAAGCCAAACATGGCAGCAACGGTGGCGCTAGCGACGCCATGTTGGCCGGCACCAGTCTCGGCGATCACGCGCTGTTTACCCATACGGCGGGCCAGCAACCCCTGGCCAATCGTGTTGTTGATTTTGTGGGCACCAGTATGGAGAAGGTCTTCTCGCTTCAACCAGATAGTGGCGCCGCCAATCTCGTCCTCGAGTCCACGGGCTCTGTACAACGGGGTCGGTCGTCCAGCGTAGTCACACAGGAGCCGCTCGAGTTCGGCAGTGAACTCAGCATCGCACATTGCTTCTGCGTGAGCCTGTTCGAGTTCACGCAGAGCAGGGATCAACGTCTCGGGGACGAAACGGCCCCCAAACTCGCCGAACCGTCCGTTCTTGTCAGGCAACTCGGTGTGTCGTGTTATTTCACTCATCGATAGGGCTCCAGGGCGCGGGCGAAAGCCAGCAATTTCGACCCGTCTTTCACTCCGGGTTCAGCCTCGACCCCAGATGAAACGTCGACCCCCCAAGGCCGAACCTTCTCAATCGCGGCACCGACATTGTCGGCTCGGAGGCCACCTGCCAACACTACGCGCCGACGCGAAGCCAACAGCGCTGCTACCTCCCAATCGGCCACGTGCCCGGTGCCACCGTACTCACCTGAAACATCGGCATCGATAACCAACGTGCAATCAGGGTGGGTCTCAGCCTGCGACAGCGCTACTTCAGACGCCGTACCCGGCGCGAGACGAAGCACTTTCCATGCAGGTTTGGGCCAATCCGCGCACGACGTTGCTCTTTCATCGCCCACAAGCTGCACGAAATCTAAACCGGCCCCGGCGATCGTGTCTTTGAGCACCGCAGGCGATGCCTCTACAAATACACCGACCTTCCAGACGTCATCAGGGATTTCGCTAGCAATCGACGCTGCGTCGTCGACCGTCACGGCACGCGGGCTACCCGGCCAGAACACGAAACCAATAGCGTCAACCCCCGCAGTAACCGACAACACGGCATCGGCGATGTTGGTAATACCGCAAACCTTCCAGCACACCCGGCTCATGGGGACAACTCCTCGATATCGGCAAGGTCTTCGATGTCGGCGAGCTCAATTAGGCCAGTCTTCAGCCGCGGTGTTGGATTCGTCGTATTCCCAACATCTACAAGATCTCTTAGAACAGTACCTGGCTCCTCGGCCGTAACTATCGCGGTGCCGACCAGGACAGCGTCGAAGCCTGCCCCAGCCACCCGAGTCACGTCGGCAGCATCGGAGATGGCACTTTCGGCGACCGCGATGAGATCCATTGGAAGTTCCGGCGCCAATCGCAGAGCGTGTTCAACATCGACATCCATGGTGTCAAGGTTTCGGTTGTTGATGCCCACGATGCCGCTCCCTGACTCTACGGCGGACACAAGCAGCTCAGGTCGGTGGAACTCGACTAGAGCATCAAGACCGACCGAATGTGCAGCTTCAACGAATTCTTTGAGGGCCGAACCATCGAGAAGTTCCGCAATCAACAGTACCGCGCTCGCTCCGGCCGTCGCAGCGCGAAACACCTGATAGAGCTCGACGACGAAGTCCTTGCGCAGCGTTGGCAGCTCGATGGACGTGCTCACCGCCATCAGTTGGTCGATCGAGCCCAAAAAGAAATGTTCTTCGGTCAATACGCTAACCGCAGCAGCTCCATTTTCTTGGTACTCGGTGGCGAGTTCGACCGGCTCGAGGTCGTCGCACAGTCTACCCCGCAGTGGACTTGCGCCCTTGACCTCGGCTATCACCGAAACACCCCTAGCCTCGAGAGCTGACCGGAAGCGCGCCCCAACGGCGTGGCGGCCGATTTCTTCCGCCTCGAAGCGTAATTCAGGCTCGCTAATCTGCGCACGGTGTCGCTGAGTAGTGGCACGTGCCCCTTCAACTAGATCTGAAAGCAGCAGGCTCATGATGATGCCCTTCGGGTGGCATTTACGAGTGCGTCGAGACACTGCGCTGCGGCGCCACAGTCGATTGCCTTTCGAGCTTTTATTAACCCTTCTTCTAGATCATTAGCAGCGCCAGCAACATATATCGCCGCCGCCGCGTTCAACGCTACGACATCAGCCTGCGGCCCAGCTTCCCCTGCGAAGATTGAACGGATTGCGGCCGCGTTGTGCACGCTGTCACCGCCGGCTAAATCGTTGAGAGTGGCCGTCTCGATCCCGAAATCGGCCGGTTTAACTTGGTAGACATCAACTGACGATCCGTTCCACTCAGCAATCTTGGTCGGACCAATGGTTGAGATCTCATCCAGACCACCAGCTCCATGAAACACCAGCGCTTGCTCGGCACCGAGTTCACCCAGAACACGTGCCATGGTCTCAACGAGCGCCTCATCGTACACGCCAACGACCTGGCGCCGGGCTCCTGCCGGGTTACTGAGCGGGCCCAATACGTTAAACACGGTGCGTAAGCCGAGCGCCTTGCGTGGCTCGGTAGCGTGTTTCATGGCCTTGTGGTGAAACGGAGCGAACAAAAACACAAAACCAACCGACTCAAGGATCTCTGCCTGGCGTTGCGGATCATCGAGAAGGGTCACACCGAGCGCCTCGAGGACGTCTGCGCTCCCGCACTTACTTGAAACGCCACGATTGCCATGCTTGGCAACCATCACACCAGCGCCACCGGCTACCAAGGCCGCAGCAGTCGAAATGTTAATTGTGCTGGCCCCATCGCCACCGGTACCCGCGGTGTCGACGAGTCCATCGATATTAGTTGTCACCATGGTCGCCGCTTCGCGCATGGCCTCGGCACTCCCCGTGATTTCCTCGACGGTCTCGCCTTTCATGCGCAACGCCACTAGGTAGCAGGCAACCTGCGCCGGCGTCGGATCACCACTCATGATCGCCTGCATGACACCTCGCGCCTCGTCGCGTGTAAGGTCGCCGCCATCAATAACTTTTCGTATTGCGTTCAGAAACATTGGCTTATCGCTCGAGTTCGGCGCATATTAAGAGGAAGTTTTCGAGTATGGTTGGCCCGTCCGGAGTTGCGATCGACTCCGGGTGAAATTGCACGCCGTGCAACGCCCATTCACGGTGGCGGACACCCATTATCAACCCGTCGGCGGTCGCCGCAGTGACCTCAAGGCTTTCGGGGAGACTGTTGCGCTCCACAATGAGTGAATGGTAACGAGCAACTTCGAGCTGCTGCGGAAGACCTTTAAAGAGACCCTCTGCGCAATGCTCGACCTTGGCCGTCTTGCCATGCACAATCTCTGGCGCTTGAGCAATAACACCGCCGAATGTGGCGGCGACGGCCTGATGCCCTAGGCAGACCCCAAGAATCGGCACCTCGGGGCCCATTCCCTCGACGATCTTGCAGCAAGCACCAGCGTCCTCCGGGCGGCCCGGGCCGGGGGACATAACGATCCCTGTTGGAGCCTTCACTCGCACACTATCGACATCGATCTCATCGTTACGGTACACCTGAAGTTCGGCACCGAGTTCCCCAAGAGCCTGCACGAGGTTGTAGGTAAACGAGTCGTAGTTGTCGACGACCAGAATCATGACTCGGAGTCCTCCGCGCGGTTCGCCCAGGAGAGCGCCTGCAGCGCCGCGGCGGCCTTCTGATTGGTCTCGTCGTACTCACGGCGTGGTACCGAGTCAGTGACAATTCCGGCGCCCGCCTGCACTTCGGCGCGGCCGTTGCGCATGACGATGGTACGAATCGTGATGCAGGAATCTAAGTTGCCCGCAAAATCAGCGTACAGAATCGCCCCGGCGTAGACACCGCGAGCCAGCGGCTCAAGATCATCAATGATCTCCATAGCGCGAATCTTCGGTGCACCACTGACAGTCCCGGCCGGGAAGGCGGCGAAAAGTGCCTCGATCGGCCCAAACTCGGGTCTCAGTGTCCCCTTGACACTTGAGACTAGGTGCATGACGTGAGAGTAGCGCTCGATCTTCATGAACTCGGGTACCTGGACGGTGCCGTATTGGGCCACGCGCCCGACATCGTTGCGCCCTAAGTCGACCAGCATGAGATGCTCGGCACGTTCCTTCTCGTCCGCGATGAGTTGCTTTTCAAGCTCAGCGTCAGCCTCCTCATCGCCGCCGCGTGGCCGAGTACCGGCAATAGGTCGATTTTCGACCACACCATCACTCACTTTAACGAGCATCTCGGGCGACGACCCCACCACATGGGCCTGTCCTGTATCAAGAAGGAACATGTAGGGCGACGGATTGATAGCCCTCAGCGCCCGGTAAACACTCAACGGGTTGGCACCCGTCTCACAGCTAAGGCGCCGTGACAATACGATCTGGAAAGCGTCACCAGCCGAAATGAGCTCCTGCGCATCCTCCACTGCGGCACAAAAAGCTTGACTGCTAAGGCTTTCTGTAATTTCACCAAGGGCGTCTAGCCCCTGTTCATCGTCAGGGACTTCATCAAGAGGCGCTGCGTGATCAGGCTCAGCATCGAGCACTTCTGACAAGTGCTCCAACCGGTCAATTGCCGTTTCGTAGGCAGTTTCAATCTCCTCTGTGGTCGCCCTCTCGTGAACACGTGCGTTGGCGACCAACACAACCCGGTGACGAAGGTGGTCAAACGCTAGTACGCTGTCGTAGTAGGCAAGGCTTACCCATGGCATATTGCCGTCTGGTGGGTTGCTCGTTGGGATATCTTCAACCCAACGAATGGCGTCGTACCCGATGTAGCCGACTGCCCCTCCTGTAAAAGGCGGTGCCCCAATTACCGGTTGCGCTTTGTAGCAACGCTGGAGTTCTCCAAGCGCCGCCACCGGATCGCCCGGGATCTGCTCTCGAGCACCGTTAGCATCGAGCTTAACCAGGCCCGAGGCATCGCCCTCGACCTCGAGAAATGGGTCCCCACCTAGAAAAGAATAGCGGCCAATGTGTTCGCCGCCCTCGGCACTCTCGAGCAGAAATGGTCGCCGTAAGCGACCAGCAATACGAAGGTAAGCGCTCACCGGTGTCAAAAGATCGGCGAGGCGTTCTGCGCATACCGGGACAAAGTTTCCTCGCTTCGCCGCGGCGGCGAACTCGGGAAAATCCGGAAAAACACGCAGACACCTCGACCGTTCAATCAACGGCCTAGCCTCCGTTCGGTTGTTTCAGTGAGGGAGCGACGGAAAACGGGAGCTGGACCCTACCAGGACCAAAACCAATGTCGCCAGGCGTGGGGGGCCAGCGCAGACGGAGCTCGGTCGCCGGTTCGAGAGTACCGGATTAAGATTTTGCCGCACATAAGCATCGCCCCGTTGCTGAGTTTGGATGGTAGCAACGGCGCTGCGCGGCGGTCAATCGTCGTGGGAGCTTAGTTCATTCATCAATAGGCGCTCCGCGACATTCCGCATTGCGTCCAAAGGCTCGGCGTCGGGATCATCCATCAAGAGCCGGTACTGAGCAGCAGCCTGGCGAATGAACATCTCAAGCCCCTCTATAGTCGTACAACCTCTCTCGGTAGCATGACGAAGCAAGGGCGTGGTGGGTGGCCGGTACACCATGTCCAAGACGACCTCCCGGCCGGTCAGCCATTCCGGAGGGAAGGGGGTTGACTCTGCCATGGGCGTACCCTGCATACCTACGGGTGTGGCGTTAACAATGATGTCAAAATCACCGACTTCAAGTTGCTCCAACCCACCACCCGAGCAACGGGAGAGCTCTGCGGCCTCTTTGGCGCGTGCCTCCGTTCGGTTGAGGATCGTCACAGCAGCACCGGCGGCTACGAGGGCTGATGCTCCAGCCCGCGCGGCACCGCCCGCACCAACCACAGCGATCCTTGCCGTTTCTACTGGTCGGACAGTGGCTAGGGCCTCGACCAGCGCACCACCATCGGTGTTATAGGCGGCAAAACCACTATCTTCGAATACCACAGTGTTAGCCGCCCCAACGGTTGTCACTAGATCATCTTGACGAGTGCTGCGTGACGCGATCTCGTCCTTGAACGGCATCGTCACGCTCAAACCCTGAAAATCCATTTCACTCGCCAAATCGAGCGCGGAATCAAGATCTTCACCGGCAATGGGAATGTAAGCGACATCCAGGCCACGCTCTTGGATAACAGAGTTAAAAATCGCTGGCGACAACGAATGCGAGACCGGGTGACCAATGAGCCCACATAACTTTGTGCCCTTCTGCCAGCGGTTTATCTGAAACTCGTCAACGAGTTCTCGGAGAGACCACTGACCGGCGGCGACTTCGTTGCCCACAGACACTGCCGCGTAAATGAGCGCCGCACCCTGCCCGGCTGCAAGCAACCGACTCGCCTTGCCAGCTTCGCCCATGCAAAAACAGGTGGCCGGCTGTCCCGACATGATCAGCTGTTTGCCTACACTCAGTAAAGGAAGAGAATCAGACGGGACTTCGGCGGTAGCAACCAGCTTGGCCATCGACGGCGCTAGTCTGCCGATTCTTTCTGCCTTTTGCGAAAGATCAGCAGGCCGGGCCGAATTCCAATGATGCGACGCAACTACCGGACATTGAGCATCATCGAGAAAGTCAGCAACCCACTCGGCGTCGAGTTCAACGTCAATGAATGCCGCACCGGAGGCCGCAGCTTCTTCAAGAAAACGTCGCCGGTCTAATTCGTCACCGTCAAAGCCACCATCCTGCCACATCGGCCTCAGGGTAAAACCAACCGGGACGGGACTGTTCATCACTAGATCAGTTAGGGCTTCGCGCGTGAGGTCGTGCAGGGTATCGAGCGCATCGAGACGAATCTCGACCAAGTCAGCGCCTTCGAGATGGTCGAACTGTTCCCGGAGTGCAGCCGTGTTCGGCCCATCTAGACTGACACAAATACGAGTGTCTGAGCCAAACGGCCACAGGGGGCGACGCTTCATTGTTTGGCCAGCTCGCGGATCTCGACCACCAAGGACGGAGACAAGCACAACTTGTCTGTAGAGTCGGCCACGACGCTAGCCCTCAGTCGGTCTCGTCACGGCACAAAGCCACGGCCGTTGGGTGACTAATACTGGGTTTATTGCCACACAGTGCACATTCAACATCACGAGTGACATGCACCGATCGAAACGACGTGTCGAGCATATCGACAAGCAATAATCGCCCCACCAGTGAAGATTCAGCACCGATCGCGAGTTTAAGCGCCTCGGTCGCTAGAATTGTACCGACAACGCCGGGCAACGATGCCAAAACCCCAGCCGCATGGCATGGCGCCTGCTCGGCTGGTGGGGCAGGGAAAATGCACCGATAACAAGGGCCCTCCGGTGGGCATACGACAGTAATTTGGCCTTCAAATTGATAGATACTTCCAGTAACGAGTGTGGTTCCAGCTAAGACGCAGGCGTCGTTGACAACATACCGTGTGGCAAAATTATCGCTACCATCGATGACCAGGTCCCACCCCTTGATCAATCCGACCGCGTTGGTGGCCGTGAGCCGATCAACGATTGATACCAGCTCAGTGTCCGGGTTCAAGCCACTGAGGGCCTCCGCTGCAACTCTGGCTTTTTTACCATTGAGATCATCTACTGAGAACAAAATCTGGCGCTGTAGGTTCGACAGGTCAACGCTGTCGTCATCGAGCAACCCGAGCTTGCCAACACCTGCCGCCGTCAGGTATTGCGCCGCCGAGCAACCAAGCCCACCAACACCCACCAGCAACACGCTAGTGTCAAGCAGCCGCTGCTGCCCAGTGTAGCCAATGTCTGGCAAAGCTAGGTGCGCTTGGTAACGTTCTACTTGCTCTGCTGAGAATCGTTCGTCACTCATTGGACTTTGCCCTCTCCCCGCAAATCCCAATGGATTGGCGCCGAGCGTCGATAATCCTCTGATTCCACTTGGATCGTCGTATGAGTGATTGCGAACTGGTGCCGAAGCAGTTCGTTGATTCGGGTAAGCAATGTATCTGATTCCACCAGCGTCGTCGTACGGACCTCAACGTGGCATGACATCGCGTTCATCCCGGAGGTAAGGCTCCAAATGTGTAAATCGTGAACACCGATAACACCTTCAATCTCCGCAATTGCCCTACCTACCTCTTCGAGTTCCATGCCCGATGGAATTGACTCGAGAAGCACGTCCACCGACTCGCGCAACAAACGATAAGCGCTGAAAATAATAATGAAGCCGATCAGTATCGAGAGAATCGGGTCAACCAAATAATTGCCAGTCAGCAACATAAAGAGACCACCTGCCACCACCGCGACGGAAGAGAGAAGGTCGCCGAGGACGTGCAGGTAGGCACCGCGCATGTTGAGGCTACCTCCATGCCCAGATAGGAATACAAGCCCAAGGGAGTTAACAAAAAGGCCGATGGTCGCCACTACCAACATCGTTCCAATGGAAATTTCCGGGGGCTCGAAGAAGCGCTCATACGCCTCCCAGAAAATGAACAGAGACATGACGACTAGGGTGACCCCGTTGACGAGTGCGGCAAGCACTTCAAGTCGGTACCACCCATAGGTCTTGCTTTCTGTTGCTGGTCGAATGGCCAACCCCAGTGCCAAATAGGCCAGGCCAACCGCCAACACATCTGTAAACATGTGACCAGCATCGGCAAGCAAGGCCAGGCTATTCGACAAGTAACCGCCAATGACTTCGGCTACAAGGATCACAGCAGTGAGCATTAGAGTAATCCGCAAACCTCGCCGCTCGGCGATACGATGGCGTCCGGTGGAGTCGGAACGGCTCCCGTTGCTATGAGAGTGGGTGTGGGCGTGCATTTTGCGATCCTAGCAGGCTAACGGGTCGCTGCGACTTGGCCGAGTGTCTGCAGCAGAATATGGGCAGCGTTCGCCGCGGTGATGCCACTCGGGTCGATGCCGGAGGCAACTTCAACGATATCGAACGCCACCACCGGCTGGTACCGCCAGATTTCAGCTAAAAGCGTGAGGACTTCTCGAACGTTGGGACCACCCGCCACCGGGTAGCCGGTTCCAGGGGCATGTGATGAGTCCAGCAGGTCAATGTCTAGGCTGATGTACAGGGGCATCCCGGCCGTCAAATCTTGGATCTTGGCCGCCACCGCTGCGCTGCCGGATGAATGCCACTGGCGCGCCGAGATTACGAGCCCAGCCGTATCCATGACCTTAAGTTCTTCAAAGGAGTATGACCGTACCCCAGCAATGCACGTTGTGGCACGGTCAAACCCACCCCGATCCCACACTCTCGGAACGACACAGGCGTGTGACAACGGATCGTCGTCGTATGACTCAAAGCAATCAGGATGCGCATCGAGCAAGATGAACGCCATTTCTCCAAGTACGTTGCGTGCTGCGGTAGCAAGCGGCGGAGTCACGGAATGATCCCCACCGAGACCCAGTAAGAAGGCATTGGGGTTCTCCTCCAGAGCCCGTGTGCCGGCATCTACAATCGCTTCCCATCGCTCTTCCCCAGTTGCTTCGGCAGGCCCAACATCGCCGCAGTCGATGACTCGAATGTCTCGGATGGGACAGCCAACTTCGTTAATCGCTTCGGCAGTGCAAGCCCATTCACGGATTGCGGATGGCCCGGCCTCAGCCCCTGAACGAAAAGCTTGGTTGCTCCCAAACGGGCAACCAACGACTACAACCGTCTTGGCAGCTTCAGTAGTGCTACTAAGACCAAACCAGGGGTCAATGGCACGCATGTCGCGAGGGTGCCTACACCGCTGTGCTGCGTCAAGCTCTACGATCCGAACTGTGCAACGGAATCAAGCATTCCCCGTTTTGACGCTCTGCCATGCCACGGCTACGCTCTTGTCTTCCCATCTTGAGAGAGGAAGAGAGCCAGCGTGCCGTCGAAAAAAAAATATGAGGGCTTTACCACAAAAGCGGTCCATATCGGGCAGAACCCGGACCCGTCTACTGGCGCCGTCATCCCACCAATCCACGCCACATCTACATACATTCAGGAAGAGTTCGGGGTTCCGGGCGAGTATGTCTACAGTCGCAGTGGCAACCCAACACGTCGCAATCTCGAGATCAACCTGGCAGCCCTTGAAAATGCCGATCATGCCGTCGCCTTCGCGAGTGGCACGGCTGCCGTTGACGCCTGCCTTCGTTTCTTAGGGCCCGACGACCACGTTGTGTGTTCCGAGTCCGTCTACGGCGGCACTTATCGGCTCTTCGAACAAGTCTTACGCCGCACCAGCGGGCTCGACTTCACATACGTCAATACCTCGGACCTTGAAGCTACCGAAGCGGCATGGAACGAGCAAACCCGGATGCTGTATATCGAGACGCCGAGCAACCCACTAATGCAGTTGACTGACATAGCCGCGGCGGCAGAATTAGCCCAGAGCACTGGCGCCCTACTGGTGGTCGACAACACATTCATGTCTCCCTACCTACAGAGACCTTTGGATTATGGGGCCCACTTGGTACTGCACTCGACAACAAAGTTTCTCAACGGGCACTCTGACAGCATTGGCGGTGTCGTTTGTACCAATCGGGAAGATCTTGCAACCAGCCTCGACTTCATCAGCAAGAGTGCCGGAGCAACGCTGTCACCGTTCGAAGCCTGGCTCATCCAACGCGGTGTCAAAACTATGGCACTGCGCATGGAACGCTCGCAGGAGACTACAAAGAGGCTCGCCGCGATCCTAAACGATCATCCGAAGGTCCAACACGTCTATTATCCGGGCCTAGAGGCCCACCCGGACCACGCCCTGGCGAAGCGTCAAATGAGCGGCTTTGGCGCTATGTTGAGTTTCGATCTCGCCAACTTCGACGCTGTCAAAATCTTTCTTGACGCTCTCAATGTGATGGTGTTGGCGGAAAGCCTTGGGGGCGTGGAAACATTGATTTCGCACCCAGCCTCAATGACACACGCCTCGATTCCGGAGAACGTGCGCCGTGATCGCGGTATCGGTGACGGGTTGATCCGTATTTCAGTTGGCATAGAGGATACCGAGGACTTGGTGGCGGACCTCGAACAGGCATTGGAATGCTTAGGCTAGTCAAGCTGTTTAATTAGCCAATCCAAGTAAGCAACTGAGCCACCGACGACAGGCAAAGCGACAACTTCTGGGCAATCGTACGGATGCAGTTTCTCAAGGGTAGCTGTCAACTCTTTCAGGTGTGCCTCGTCCGTCTTACAGACTAAGAGGACCTCTTTATCGTCGTGAAGGTTGCCCTCCCACCAATAAAGAGAGCGCACACCCTCGACGATATTCACACATGCTGCCAACTTTCCTTCGACCAAAACGGACGCCAGCCGTACCGCAACCACTTTGTCTGGGGCCGTACTTAACACCACCATTGCTTGCTTTGACATCAACCCTTCCAGTTCTAAATAGAATGCCTCGTCTGCCCCGAAGTGGTTGTCATGAAAGGACTTCCCTGCTACCATCCGCCTCGCTAAGCGCCAAGCTTACTTGTAAGCTTTATGCTTAGGGGCGAATGCGGCGGCACGTGTATAAATGTATAAATGAGACAGATGACAACCGCTTCTAAGCGGGCATCATCGGCAAAGTTCAAGCTTTTTGCAACGCCCGGTAGTCCACTACACCGGAGCTACAGCCTCCTTCTCTTAATACCGGGTTTGCTATGCCGCTGATCACGCACATTCACGCCATTGAGATCCTCGACTCGCGTGGCAACCCAAGTCTCGAGGTTGATGTGATAGCCGATGACGGCAGCTTTGGCCGCGCTGCCGTCCCATCAGGCGCCTCCACCGGCCACGCCGAGGCCCTTGAGTTACGGGACGGCAATCAGAATCGCTACAACGGCAAGGGTGTGTTGCAAGCAGTCAACAATGTCAACGGCACCCTTTACGAGGCACTCGCTGGTATCGAAATTACCGACCAGATTCGGATCGATCGCACTCTCCTCGAAATCGACGGTACTGATAACAAATCAAATTTGGGCGCCAACGCACTTCTAGGTGTCTCTCTCGCGGCAGCTAAATGTGGAGCTAAAGCCAGCGACCTACCTCTATTCCGCTACTTAGGCGACGATCACACCAACATCCTTCCAGTACCGTTGCTAAACGTTATTAATGGCGGAGCGCATGCGGACAATAATCTCGATGTTCAGGAATTCATGCTCGTGCCGGCCGGCTTCGACACTTTCAAGGAAGCCCTCCGTGCTGGCACAGAGTGTTTCCATGCCCTGAAAAAACTCCTCAATGACAAGGGGCTGAGTACAGGCGTGGGGGATGAAGGCGGCTTCGCTCCTGAATTAGCAACCGCACGCGAATCCCTTGATTTGCTCATGGCCTCCATAGAGGCCGCAGGATTCAGACCGGGAGACCAGGTCTACGTCGCACTCGATGTCGCGGCCGGCGAAGTCGGTACCCGCGAAGGACCGCCGTATCGTTTGCCAGGCGAAGGTCTCGAGGATGCCTCATCTGAACAACTCACTGACTGGTACGCTAGTCTGTTGGCTTCTTATCCGCTCGTCTCGATCGAGGATGGGCTGGGTGACGAAGACTGGAACGGTTGGAAGAAACTTACCGAGGCACTTGGAGAAAAGGTGCAGCTTGTTGGCGACGATCTATTCGTGACTAACACTGACCGCATAAAACGAGGCCTAAGCGAAGGTATCGCTAACGCTGTTCTAATCAAACCGAACCAAATCGGTACGCTCAGCGAAACTCTGGCAGCGATCAAACTAGCTAGCAGTAGTTCTTATGGTGTAATGATCTCCCATCGTTCTGGGGAAACCTGCGATACGACTATCTCCGATCTCGCCGTGGCATCCGGATGTGGTCAAATCAAAGCTGGTTCGACCTCGCGCGGTGAGCGTATTGCTAAGTACAATCGTTTACTTCGCATAGAAGAATCGTTGGGCGAAATGGCTTCTTTTGCGGGAGCAACGACATTCCGTCAGACTGTGGGGAACTGACATGCTGGTCCGAATTCGAATTCCACGCCGGAAGCTACGCAGACTAGTATCGCGCAACCAAAGTAAGCGGTCCGGACAGACGGTACTAATCATCGTACTGGGTGCAGTATTCGGGAGCATCTATGCGTTGCTCGGTGAAAGCGGGATGGTCTCAAACATGAATATGCGTGCACGCGCCACCCAGTTGCGCCACGAAATCTCTGCCAAGGAACAGGGTAATCGAGAGTTGCGCGACGTGATCCGTCCATTGCGTGAAGCTGATCCTGACGCCATCGAACGCATCGCGAGAGAGAAGCTTTACATGGTACGCCCGGGCGACATCCTGTACGTGTTACCCCCGGAGTCCCGACCCAACCCTCCGGTGCTAAACGGGCCCGGACCGCCAACGGCACCGCCGGTGCCTCCCAAGCGCTGAGCGGATCGATGGCACGCCTTGGCATCTTCGGGTGGGGCGTCGTCGCTCCCAACAGCTCCAATATAGACTCCTTCGCTCGCAACCTGTCGTCGGGCGAATCCTGGCTCACCGCCTTTGACGGCTTCGGTCCATCAACTTTTTTGGTTGGCAATCCTGAATTCGACTTCAACGACTACCGTAACTGGATCGATCAACGCTTTCCGCCAAGCAAATTTCCCCAGTTAACGCAAAAGATGGGCTGTACAACACTTTACGCCGTTGGCGCGTTCATCCAAGCGCTGGAACAAAACCCCGGAATTGAAGACACCTTGAAGGATCTGGGCCCCGAGGCGCAGGTTTTGATTGGCTCCGGTGTCGGCGATCTACCTACGCAGTACAACATCAGTGTCGAACTTCACGACGCACAACGACGTTGGAACCGATTCTGGGCAAGCCCCGAGAAAAATGTCGATCGAGAGGCCTACGAAAAGGCCGACGAAACTGAACGTGCAAGACTTTCGGGCGAATGGAACGTTCCACCGGATCCTCGTCCCCTGCCTGTCGATAGCTTTGAACGGGAAGCAACCTACACCAACTGGGACGAGTTTTGGATGCAACGATCGGAATCACTACGAGAGTATCTCGCCGAGTTCGAAGCGATCGAATCCATGGCGATCGAGGGCGACATTGATGCAGGCAAGCTCCCCCTAATCCGCAAAAAACGTGGCAGCCTTCGACGTCTCCAGATGAAATGGGGGAGCCCAGAGGCGCCGTGGCTATCGGTTTCCCCCAATCTGATCTGGAACATCGTCAATACACCCGCATCGCAGATCTCGATGCTCGGCGGCCTAACCGGCGCAACCTACGCGCCGGTTGCCGCCTGTTCCTCGTTTGGTGTCGCCCTCAAAGTCGCCTTGCAAACGATCAATTCAGGCGATGCGAAGGCAGTCGTCGTCGGCATGTCAGACCCGGCGCCCCACCCCCTTCTTGTGGGTGCGTTCTACCGAGCGCACGTTGCCGCCGCCAACGGCGCACCTTCACTTCCGTTAACCAACATGCGGGGCACTCACATTTCTGGCGGGTCCGTAGTTTGGATCGTCGGCGACTACGATTACATGACAGCGCAGGGCTATAAACCCTTGGGGCTCGAGATCCTAGGCATCGGTGTCACTTCCGATGCTCGGCACATCATCACGCCCTCTAAGGAAGGACCGCTGAACGCCATCCGCATGGCCATAGACAACGCCGACGTCTCCGGCCAGCGCTTCGGTACCTGGGACTTGCACGCGACTGCGACACCTGGAGATTATCAAGAGGTCAACACCTTGCGAGAAGTGTTTCCAAACAGCCTAGTGGTCACGGCCCGCAAGGGAGTGTTTGGCCATGGCATGGCAGCATCCGGGGGCTGGGAGCTAACGGCACAGTATCTGGGTCTGGCGAACGGCAAGCTAGACCCAACCCCGCTAACTGCAGACACCATCAATCCGGCGATAGAAGAAGCACCCTACGAATATGTCTTCGACAAAGCCCGGGAGGCTCCTCCTGGGCTTGCCGGCAAGCTTTCGATGGGTATTGGGGGCGTTAATGCCTGTGTGGTTTCTCGACTCTGGGACGAACCTCCCGCAGACTGATTCACTCTCGCAATAATTTAGTTAGTTCCTAAGTTTCGTCGGGCCTCCAATCACCGATCTCGTTCTTCTGGCTATTGTTGATTGACGGATTCGGTGCATTGGCGTACCTTCGAACTCCTGGTTGCGGGGTGGAGCAGTCAGGTAGCTCGTCGGGCTCATAACCCGAAGGTCGGCAGTTCGAATCTGCCCCCCGCTACTCGGCGAAAGCCGCCACATAAAAGGGGTTCAGCCGTTTTGGCTGGACCCCTTTTGGTTTCATGAGAAGTTGAAAATAAACGAGAGGCAAGCCTAGCTACCTACCTGTTGCCCAAAAGTAACTGAATATGATTCACGATGTTGGTGCGCAACAAATGTCAACTTATTGCCAAAAAAACCGCGGCCACCACATTCCAACACATCGTCTCTTATTTCAATATCACAATATGCATGCTCTCGGCCACAACCGACCCTTATTCGGACCCTGGATCGAAGTCCGGAAAGGTACGATCCCTCTCGGAGATCACCTTAGGCTCAATAGGCCACCGAAAGTCGAAAGTCGGATCGTTATAGCGAATTCCACGGGCTGACCCCGGGGCAAACATCTCACTCATGTAGTAATGAATCATTGTATTCGGCGAGGTCGTCACCCACCCGTTGGGGCAACCCGCCGGTACATGGAGACTCAACCGATCCTCGGCCGAAATTTGCACGGACACCCACTGCATGAAAGTTGGAGATTCCGATCGGAGGTCGAGGATTATGTCGTAGAGGGATCCAGTCATACAGGAGAGCGTTTTCGCCTCTGCGTCGGGACCAATCTGGTAGTGAAGCCCACGGAGAGTTCCATAGTGCAGGTTCTCAGAGAGGTTGCCTTGGACTGCCATTGGCGCCAGACCATGCGCAGCGAACTCCTCCGTACAGAAATGACGCCGGAATGCCCCTCTTTCGTCAGTAAAAACTTCCGGCTCGATGAGCCACACTCCAGGTAGCTCCAGCTCAATGAATTTCATAAAACGATAATCACCTGTCCACGGGGGAAAGTAACGCTCATCCCTCCCTGACAACCTAGCTCGGTGCGAATATGCCCGAGAATTTCATCGAGACTCCGGAATGATGTGAGGGGTGGGGAGGGGCACGATGAAGCGTCCCCCGGCTTCGATATAGTCCTGCTGTTGACTCACGATCTCGTCGGTGAAATTCCAGGCAAGGATCAAAGCGTAGTCCGGACGATCTTCGACCAGACGCTCAACTGGGAGAACCGGCAAGTGCATGCCTGGCGAAAAGGTTCCCTGCTTGAGAGGACTCTTATCGACGAGGTAGGCGACCAAGTCGGAGCCGATCTCCATGAAGTTGAGGAGAGTGTTGCCCTTGGCGGAGCTACCGTAGGCAACAATTCGCTTGCCTTCACTCCGCAGACGGTTCAAGAGATCCACTAAGGAAGAGCGCAGTTCGTACACCCTGGTGGCGAACGCCTCATAGGTCTCGAAATCGCATAACCCAGAATCCTTTTCCTCCGCACAAAAGCGAGCCGGTGCGTCAGTCACCGCGTGACTGGCTCCTTGACGCTTAACAAACACCCGGAGCGAACCTCCGTGAACCGGCTGGTGCTGGACATCAAAGATTTCCATTCCGTGTCGTGCAAAAAGCGCCGACAGAGCAGTCACTGAAAAGTAGGAGAGATGCTCGTGATAGACCGAATCAAACTCCAGATGGTCGAGCATGTCCCGAACATAGGAATTCTCAAATATGAAGATGCCCTCATGGTCGAGGGCCTCGAGAAGTCCCCGAACGAATCCGTTCATGTCATCGAGATGCGCAAAAACATTTGTCGCAAGGATGCATGCAGCTGGCCCATATTCCGTGCGTATCCGTTCCCCAACGTCTTCGCTGAAAAACTCGTTAATAGTTTCGATTCCACGCTCTGTGGCGATCTCGGCAATGTTCACCGCCGGCTCTACTCCGAGAAGACGTAAGCCCCGACCTTCGAAGTTGCTCAGGAATGTGCCGTCATTCGACGCCACTTCGACCACGAGCTGGTCTGACTGGAAGGCAAAACGCCTTGTTACCTCATCCGCAAAAGACGAAAAATGGGCCCGCATCGTATCTGAGGTTCCAGACACGTAGATGTAGTCACGAAACAAAAAGGCCGGATCAACGATTTCAAGCAGCTGGACCAGGGAACAGTCAGCGCAAAGGAAAACATCGAGGCGAAACCTCGGCTCTTCGTCATCGAGCTGGTCTTGTTGCAGAAACCTATTTGCTAGCGGGGACAAGCCGAGGTCGAGGAAGCGCAAAAGCTGGCGGCTCCCGCAAATTCGGCACTCTTCGCGTCTCGTTGCAAGTTGTTCCATAGCAACTAGTCCTGGATCAGAGATAGTGCGGTTCAGGAATTGGGTGCAGGAACTTCACGCCTCGCTCCCGCATCTCCTGTTCCTGTTCCAATATCTCGCGCGCGAAGTTCCAAGCAAATACCACCACGACGTCGACGGGATCAGAGCGCATCTGCTCCGGACTCACGATCGGAATATGAGACCCCGGAGCAAGAGTGCCAATTTTCATGGTGCTTTTGTCTGCCACATACGCGACTAATCCCTCGTCCAGTTCACAGAATTGGATCATCGATTGTCCTTTGGCAGAAGCCCCATAGCCAACTACCATTTTCCCCGACTCGCGAAGCGAGGACAGTTCGGCTCGCAGTAGTCGTTTCTGGGTCTTCGCGCGATCGCCGAATTGCTGCCAAACCTCAAGTCCAAGGATACCGGCAGACTGCTCCTCGGCGAGCATCTCGGTCACCGCCGGTGTAGGAGAACGTCCTCCGGCAGCGTGTGTCACGTACGCACGCACCGTGCCCCCATGTATCCAGATGTGCTCTACATCGAAAACAGCGAGTTCGTGCATGGCGCACAACCGTATGATGCTGTCCAGACTGTGGTAACCGATGTGTTCGTGAAAGACTTGGTCGTACTGTAATTCGTGGTACATGTTCAAGAGGTGTGGAACCTCGATCACAGCGGTTCCCTGTGGCCCGAGTAGCAGCCCAAGGCCAGCAATTAAACCGTGCAAATCTGCTACGTGGGCCAGCACGTTGCGGGCGACGACGATGTCCCACTCGCCGTGCTGGGCGAGCACCTCACGCGCAACTTCCTCGCCGAAGAAATCTACACGCGTAGGAATTCCAGCTGCATTTGCCTTCTGCGCAATGTTGCGCGCTGGGTCTACGCCCAATACTTCGCTGCCACGAGACTTGAATTCTTTGAGCATCGTGCCGTCATTACTGGCGATCTCGAAGATCGAGGGCATTTCCGGGTTGCCCGCACAGACTAGAACCGCGTCGGCGAACTCTTGACAGTAGCGACGAATCGACGCAGGGATGCCTGTTTCCCACACGTACTCCGAAAACAGCATTGCCGGATCCAACACTTCTCTAGTCTGAAGGTGCCGACACTCCTTGCAGATCACAAGTGTCAAGGGAAGCCGTTGCTCATTCTCGATGGCTTTTGAGGACAGTAGAAACGCATCTGCAGGCACAACGGAACCGTAATCCAAAACAAGCTCGTAGTCGGACGAATGGCAAATGCGACAGGCGTAAGAACTCACAATGACACTTCCCGGTTGAGAAGTTCCTCGAATGCATCGAGTTGGCTCATCGAATATTCGCGCATGGATGCATCCCCGGTGGTGTGCTGATGTTTGTACCAATCTGTGGTGAGTTGCATCGTCTTACTAAAGTCCACAACCGAGCGCCACCCTAGGTAGCGGCGGGCTTTGGTCGAATCAAGCTGAAGCAGCATACTTTCGTGAAATGGTGCAGTCGGTAGCCGCTCGATCGTGCCTTTACCCCAAGCTTCGACCGTCGCTTGAGCGCCATGCTCTACGGTCTTTGTGTTGTCAACCGGCGGGCCAAAGTTCCAGGCTCCCTGAAAAGCCTTACCTTCTTCGACAAGCCGCTTACCAAGGAGGAGGTATCCGGCAAGTGGTTCGAGAACAAATTGCCAAGGGCGTGTCGCCTGCGGGCTGCGCAGCTTGATCGGAACTTCATCGCGCAGGCTACGCACGCAGTCTGGAATCAATCGAAACTCCGACCAATCGCCACCCCCAACTACATTGCCTGCACGTGCGCTCGCGACCCAGGCAGTTTCTTCTTCTTCAAAGAAACTGCGGGTGAAAGATGAGATTACGATTTCTGCCCCCGCCTTGCTTGCACTGTAAGGATCGACTCCTCCGAGGCGATCGTGCTCACGGTACCCCCAGACCTGTTCCACGTTCTCGTAGCATTTATCTGAGGTGATCATCACTGCAGCAGCCACACACGGGTGCGAGCGCACGCAATCAAGAATGTTTGCGGTAGCCATTACGTTCGTCTCAAAAGTCGCCAGCGGGTCTCGGTAGGCAACACCCACGATGGCCTGGGCGGCCAGATGAAAAACGATCTCGGGATTAAATTCCTCGAAAACATCGGATAGCGCTTTCGCGGTTCGCACGTCACAAAATTGATCGTCATCCGATGCAAGTTCTGCTGAACTGAACATGGACAGAGGCGAAGTCGGCGGCAGCGCAACTCCGACAGTCGTTGCGCCCATTTTCCGGAGCCAAAGGGTGAGCCAGGAGCCTTTGAAACCAGTGTGCCCCGTCACCAAGATGCGGCGACCAGTGTAAAAAGAAGTTAATGCCTCGGCGAGACCTGTCAATTTATTATCACTCCCCGTGTCACCGAGAGAGAAACACTCTGCGACATCCAGAACCTATCTTGAGAATGCCTCATACCCTGCTCACACCTTCCTGTCGAACCTAAAACAGCCCTACCCCACCGTCCTCCGCCAAAGTTCGCGGGAACCGAACTTCACGAAGTCAACGTGGCCCCAGTTTACCGCCACAAATAGCAACCGCGATCATGAGACTACAATTGGATCCGTTCTCGGGCTCAGATCAGGAATTATACTTCTGTATCTGCTTTTTGCTTTCACACGCTCAGTTCATAACTTGAATTCATTGGAGCTAGCCATGAAATCTTCATCAGTTTCGGGACTTGTCGTCCTTTCCTTTCTATTCCTGCTCATCGGTTGCAGTCCCGATGTCTTAAGACAGGACAGTGCTGAGTATGTAGACCTCTTGAATCTTTTTGAAGAGTTTCGCGACTTCTCGGAGGTTGATCATCAGCAACCTGGTTTCGCTACAGCTATGGAGAATAAGTTTAGCGAACTGCGGGAGGTCCAAAGCCGCTTAGCCAGCTTCGACATAGGCAGTTGGCCCGTCTCCGAACAAATTGATTACCACCTGGTCCGTGCCGAAATGAACGGCCTTGAGTTCCAGCTGCGGGTTCTCCGCCCCTGGGTTCGTGATCCGGCGTTCTACATTGATGGAAGAGGCGGACTGGGAAGACTTCCAGAACTGCCCATCGAAGAAGACCACCTAAGCGAGTTTCAATCGCGGCTCAGGACAGTCCCTAGTCACTACGAGCAGGCAAAAGCGAATCTCGGTGGAGGCAACCTGTCCGAGATACCTGGTGACCTTGCAATCCTGGCTATTCGCAGACTGGAGGAAAATGATGATTCCTTCGCGGAATTTGTCGGACAACTGAGCGAACATCATCCTGGTCTTGTGGCGGATGCCCAAGGAGCCCAGGCAGCAATTGACGGTTACCTTGCCTGGCTTCAGGAAAACAGGAGCCAGATGACTGCTCCAGCCGGTGTTGGCATCGAGAATTACAACTGGCTGATGAAAAACGTTTATCTCTTTCCTTATACCTGGGAACAAATCCGAACAATCGTGGAGCTTGAAGATAATCGGGTCATAACGTTTCAAAAGCTCGAAGAAAACAGGAGCCGTAATCTTCCACCTCTAACACCTGTGGCATCGTCAGAAGAATATCGTCGCAGTGTTCTCAATTCCCTTGAAAATGTCATGGGGTTCATACAAGGCGAAGAGATCTTCACGGTCCAAGATCACATTGTTGTGGATGACTATAGGCAAGGAAGATTGAGAGCAACCAGCAGACCGTGGCCTGACAAGCATGACTACTTCTTCAATTTTTCACATCGTGAGTCACTCATGGAAGAGACACACGAACTGGTTGGCCACCATTTTGATCTATTAAGAGCACGGCAAGACGACCGCCCTATTCGGGGAAGCAGGGAACACGAAGGGCCTTATGATATGGCGGTTGCCCGCCTAGAAGGGTTGGCTTTCGCCTTCGAGGAACTCTTGATGCATGCGGGTTATCTTGACGAACGGCCGCAGGGGGCAAGAAGCGTTACATATGAGCAAGCGGCTTTTCGGACCGTGCGGGCACTTTCGGACGTGTATATGCACAGCCAAGATTGGAGTCTTACGGGTGCAATGGAGTTTGCGGTCGCGAATGCACCGCATGGTGAATTACTCGATGACAGTCCTCACTTGTGGAATGAAATGCAGACCACTCTGCTCCATGTCGGCTGGCATGCGCAAATGGTGGCCGGCAAAGTCCATTTCATGAAGTTGTTCCGGGATCGGGCGCAACAACTGGGCGAAGATTTCAACCTCAAAGACTTCATGGATGAGTTCTATGCCGCCGGGGTGATCCCCGTATCGCTTATCCGCTGGGAACTAACCGGGTATGACGACGAAATCAAGTTGTTATGGGAACCGAGCTAAACCACAGATACTGAAACCAACTCGGATGCTTGCTCATGTAGCCGCTGATGGCACTCAAAAACACCTATTTAGAGGGATCCATACTACTTTGCGCTTTTTGGTCTGGCGACGAAATAGGAAACTGTTGTATAGTGTGGCGGATTTACCACAGGTGGGTGGTGGATCTACCACAGATTAGATTAACCCCCTTAGATCCAGACCATATCGGAGATCCCATTGACTGATTCAGAACATGAATATGGATCGGATGCACCCTCAGAGTTTGGGGCAGAATCACCTTCACCCGCTACACCAACACCAACAGGGAGCAAAAGTATGAACCTCGATGGAATTCTCGGTACTGTCACTGACGCCTTGAAAGGGCTCGTCGGTCTCGGCGTTGCGCTAGCGGCCGTATTCCTCGTCGTCGACATTCTCCAGCCTGGTACCACCGGTATCGTTGGCAACGTGGCTGGACTAATCACTCAGTTTACGGATCACGGCGTGGTCGGAATTATCACCCTGATCGTCTTCTGGTCGATTCTTAGCGACTAGCATCATTTGCCTGTTTCTAACGACCTGAGAAACAAACGAGAGGACTATCTATGAATATCCGAGGAACGATCGATACGATCACCGGGATGGTCGGTTCCGTCACTGACTTCGGGCTTAAGTTGATTGTCGCGCTTGTCGTTGTCGACGTCATCTATCCAGGAGCGACTGGCACTGTGGCGAACCTTGGCGCGATCGCCGGCCAATTTGGCGACCACGGGATGGCTGGACTCATCGCTTTATTCCTTTTTGCAATGTTGTACAAGAAGTAACAAGCAACCCGATTCCACCGTAGTGTTGAGGCCGGCTGAGCGCAGCTCAGCCGGCCTCAACAATTTCGCTTCCTGCATGCAATAACATCCGGGACCAGCCTCAGGCTAAGTGCTCCCGACTAATGGATGTGGCCCTCCCCGGCTTCACCGCCTTCGGACATCCTCGCGAATGAATTGCGCCAGGCTCTCTCTTGCGCATTCCTTGTCCCCCGGCAGCGGAACCCAATGGGTTTCTAAATAACTCGAAACCTGCGGCCATATGGCAAGATCTCGTAAACTAGATCTCAGTGAGGTATTGGCCGTCCATGGGAATGTGCCCGCCGCCAATATTCAGACTTCTTTCGCCGACATGACGTTGAACAAAAAAGATCCGGATTTGTTATTCGAAGCAATACGCACGCGCCGCTCGTTCAGTCTAAATGGGCTCGATTCGGAATCAATAGACCAAAAATTGATCGAGCGTATGCTGGAGGCTGCCAACTGGGCACCAACCCATAAGAAGACGGAGCCATGGCGCTTCGTGGTTTACCAGGAGAAGGAACGCCAAGTGCTTTCCGATGCGTTTGGTGAAGCCTACCGGCAAATAGCGACTGGTGATGACTTTTCCAAGGCACGGTTTCAGGTACTGCAAGACAAAGTCTGGCAGGCGCCCGTTTGGATCGCTCTCGGTATGGCGCGAGACCCTGCTCTGCCCGAGTGGGAGGAGATCGTCGCCTTCGGGTGTGCTGTGCACAATGCACAGTTAATGGCCTGTTCAATGGGCCTAGGGTGCAAGTGGACAAGTGGGGCGACTTCGGTCCATCAGCACGTCGCCAAGGCTGTGGGCTTCGCACCCGATATTCGCTTGTTCGGGTTCCTTTACGTCGGGCGCCCCACGAGTTCCTGGCCCGAAGGCCACCGGGGCCCAGCCACGGCCAAGATTCGCTGGGCCAGCAGCCCACAGAAGAAGGCATAACCACAACCGGAGGGGTTAGGCATCTTTGCCCCTCATACAAGGGTGTGCAGGGAATCCCTGTTTAAGCTACTTAAGGCCTTTAACACACTGAGATCTATCACCCAGCGGGGTGCATAATCGTTCAAATTGGATCCGAGCTTGCCACGGTTTTCGTTATGGATCCTGAAGAAAGCCCGGGACAGCAAGTAGCCACCCGCCGCGTCAGCTGATGCCTATGCTGGAAAAGAACCACGCAAAGGCGCCCACAAGAGCCGTGCCAAAAATCACTGTCTTCGGCTTGTTGAGTTTCTTTCGCCCTATGAAAAGAGCGTTGACGTCATCCAGAACCATCGATTTTCTGGTCCCATCTATCCGATACACAACTCGGCCAGACTCGATCGTCCCAGGCTCGTCGAAGGCAACTTCCTCGCCCTCACTCGTACGCAAACCCATGATCGGCTCCCACGAGGCAGGAACGTATGTTGGGGCACGCGGTAACGGCTGCTGCACATAGCAACCAGCGAGCGTGACAGCAATAACACCCGCAGCGGCACATTGGAACAAAATGCCTCGATCTTTACGACTTGGCTCACTCGTAATGGGTATTCGTTTCAAAACGATGCGGCCCCTCGGCGGGAGAAGATTCTGCGTCATTTGAAACAGACTTATTAAGAACTGTGAAACAGAAACCTCAATCGCTTGACGCAGGTGACAGATATACTCCGCAGAATGGTTAATAGCAACAAACTGAATTCGGCTGATCGATTTCTCCGTCTTTTCGCCGACGTGCGTTCCGGCGAGGGTGTTACCGCGTTATTGCTCTCGTCGAACGTTTTTCTGTTACTCACCAGCTATTACATCATCAAAGCGCTTCGTGACGGCCTCATTCTCGGCGAGTTCGGCGCTGAAGCGAGAAGCTACACCAGCGCAGCCATCGTGGGGGTGTTGGCTATTGGCGTCCCGCTGTACGGGAGGTTGGTCGATCGCGTATCGCGGAACCAGCTGATCAACATCGCAACGACGTTTTTCATCGTTAGCTTCGTCGCCTTCTATGGACTCTGGCGCACCGGTTTTAACATCGGCGTGATCTTTTATGTGTGGGTTGCCGTCTTCAACTTAATGATCGTTGCGCAATTCTGGGCGTTTGCAAATGACATCTACAACAAAACTGAGGGGGAACGGCTTTTCCCTGTGGTGGCCTTCGGCCAGTCGTTAGGCGCCGTCGTCGGAGCAATGTACGTCGAAACACAAGTCGGATCGCTAAGCGTCGGCGCGCTGTTGCTTGTCGCTACTGGACTGCTTGCTTTCCAGGTACAGGTGACTAATTACATCGACCGTCGCGAACTTCGGTCAGGAAATGTCCCTGCCGCCATGTTGGAGTCCAAAGAACGCGGAAACAAGTCAACGGAGAGGCCATGGAAAGTACCAGTCATCAATGGAACCGGTCCTTTCAAGCTTGTACTAGAAAACCGCTACTTGTTGATGATTGGTCTTTTAATGCTGCTGTTAAATCTGATCAATTCGACCGGCGGGTACATCATAGGATCCTCGTTCGAGATTGCTGCCGCAACAGCAACAGGACAAACTGGGGGCGTTATCTATACCGAATACCTCACAAGACTCTCCGCGGGCTTCTTCCGAGCCGTCAACATCTCTGCCTTGGTCATCCAGTTCCTGCTAGTGTCTCGAATCATTCGATTCTTGGGAGTCGGTATCGGCCTGATGATCCTCCCGGCTATAGCCGTTGGGGGCTATGGGCTAATCGCTTTATTCCCTGTCTTGCCAGTCATTCGGATGGTCAAGATCGCCGAAAATTCAACGGACTACTCGCTCCAGAACACAGTGCGTAACATACTGTTTCTGCCAACGACTAGGGAGCAGAAGTACAAAGGCAAGCAGGTGGTCGACTCCTTCTTTGTCCGTCTCGGCGATGCGATGCAAGCGGTAGTGGTTTTTGTCGGAACCTCGGTGTTGGCGGCAAGCCTCGCCTCTTTTGCCGCATTCAATGCCATAATCGCGATTGTCTGGATGGTTTTGGCCTTTATGATTGGGAAGAAGTACCGACAAAGGACCGCTACAAACGAGCCATCAGACTAGTTCTCCTGTTGGATCGCAACCTGCGCCTTCAGGACTGATAATGAAGGCGCACGAAACAGAAAATCTGAAGTCCAAACGGCTTAGCAACGACATGCAAACCATTGCTGAGTCGGTGAAAGGAAGCTGCTGGATGGCTGATGCCCCGACCGTAAATATTGCCAGTTCCAAGGGTCGCCTCGGTATTCTTACCCCCGGTATGGGCGCGGTTTCTACTACGTTCATAGCCGGCGTGTTGGCTGCTCGAAAGGGTATCGCTGAGCCCATTGGCTCACTGTCACAGATGGGCACGATTCGCCTTGGCAAACGGACCGACAACCGGGTGCCTCTAATCAAAGATCTCGTCGGCCTCACCGGAATGAACGACCTGGCATTCGGTGGCTGGGACATCTTTATCGATGATGCCTACACAGCCGCCAAGAACGCTGGTGTGCTACAGAACGAACTGCTTGATCAAATCAAGGACGAACTTGCCGCGATCAAGCCAATGCCAGCGGTATTCGATAAGGCCTACGTCAAGAAGCTCGACGGCGAGCACGTTAAGACTGGTGGTACCAAGTGGGACTACGCCCAAATGGTCATGGAAGACATCCAGCGCTTCCAGGAAGAAAACAGTCTTGATCGCCTGGTGATGGTCTGGTGTGGAAGTACTGAGATCTTTCTCAAACCGACCGACGTACACACTTCGATCGAAGCTTTTGAAGAGGGGATGAAAAACGACGACGCTAGCATTGCGCCAAGCATGATCTACGCTTACGCGGCAATCAAGATGGGCATCCCTTATGCCAACGGAGCACCCAATCTGAGCGCCGACTTTCCGGCCTTGGTTGACTTGGCCAAGGAGACCAAAACACCGATCTGCGGCAAGGATTTCAAGACCGGCCAGACTCTCATGAAGACAATTCTGGCGCCTGGACTAAAGGCTCGCATGCTGGGACTCAATGGCTGGTTTTCAACCAACATCCTCGGCAACCGTGACGGTGAAGTGCTCGACGACCCAGATTCGTTCAAGACAAAGGAAGAAAGTAAATTGGGGGTTCTGGAGCACATCCTGCAACCCGACACGTATCCACAACTGTATGAAAACATGTATCACAAGGTGCGGATCAACTATTACCCGCCGCGGGGGGACAACAAGGAAGGCTGGGACAACATAGATATCTTCGGGTGGCTAGGCTACCCGATGCAAATTAAAATCGATTTCCTGTGCCGCGACAGCATCCTGGCCGCACCGCTCGTTCTCGACTTAGCGATCTTTCTCGACCTCGCCAAGCGCGCTGGCTTTTCCGGAATCCAAGAGTGGCTATCTTTTTACTTCAAGAGTCCGCAAACGGCACCGGGCCTGTACCCAGAGAATGATCTGTTCATCCAGCTCATGAAGCTTAAGAATACTCTGCGCTACATGGCTGGCGAAGAAGAACTCACACACCTAGGCGCCGATTACTACGACTACTACAAGTAAGCGTTCGTAATATTCCCCGGCCTCCCCGCGATCCTTCGCAACCATCCTGGACCACCCACGCCCCAACCCGCGGGTTCATGAGAAATCAGCCTTGTCTCCGGCGTCGACGCGAGGCAGAGCGCGCCGAGCGCTTTCCGCGGCCCCGCGCGCGCCCGGCTCCCGCCGCTCGCACGCCCCGTTTGCCGCCGCGGCGGTTGCCTCGGCCCTCAGGTCGCTGGCCGTTGCCCGACTCGATGCACTCACCTTCGAAGCCTTCCACCGTTCGCCGCGGGATGGCGTTGCCGAGCTGGCGCTCGGTCGCCCGCAGCCAGGCCCCATCGTCGCGGGTCACGAACGTTAATGCCTGCCCTTCACGCTCCGCCCGGCCGGTGCGACCGATACGGTGCGTGTAGGCATCGGGTGTGTTCGGGACGTCGAAGTTGATGACGTGCGAGACGCCCTGCACGTCGATGCCGCGCGCCGCGACGTCGGTCGCCACCAGGACGTCGAAGTCGCGTTTGCGGAAGCCGTGCATTGCGCGGTCGCGCTGCGACTGCGACATGTTGCCTTGCAGGCCGACGGCACGGTGGCCGGCCCGATCGAGTTGCTGGGCCAAGCGGCGCGCCCGATGCTTGGTGCGCATGAAGACGATCGCCGACTCGCAGGCGTCTTCGGTCAGGATACGGTCGAGCAGGTCGCGCTTTCGATCCTCGCGCACCGCAACCAACGCGTGGTCGATGGTGGCCGCCGGGCCCGAGCGCGCCAGCTCCACGACGTGCGGATTTCGCAGCACGGTGTTGGCGAGCGACCGGATCTCGGCGGGCATGGTGGCGGAGAACAGCAAACTCTGCCGTTTCTGGGGCAGCGCCGCCAAAATGCGTCGCACGTCGGGAAGGAAGCCCATGTCGAACATGTGGTCGGCCTCGTCCAGGACGACGCTTTCCACGCCACCGAGACGCAGCACCCCGCGGCCCATCAGATCGACAATCCGCCCGGGGCAGCCGACGACGATGTCGGGATTCCGGCGCAATGCCTTGATCTGGCCGTGCGCCGAAACACCGCCATAGACGGTGACGGCCTGCAATCGGGTGAAACGGGCCAGCGCGCGGATCTCGGCGTCGATTTGCCTTGCCAGCTCGCGCGTCGGCGCCACCACGAGCACCCGTGGCTCTCGGCCACGCTGCCGCGCCAAACGGTGTAGCAAGGGTAGCGCGAAAGCCGCCGTCTTGCCCGTGCCGGTTTGCGCCAGGCCGAGCACGTCGCGGCCGGCGAGCACCGCGGGGATCGTCTGGACCTGGATGTCGCGGGGCTCTTGGAAGCCCGCCGCGCCAACCCCACGGAGGATGGAGGAATCAAACCCGAACCGGTTGAAGCCGGAGGGAGAATCGCAAGAAACTAATGCCATGAAGAAAATGGTGCTCCACCGCGCCGGCGCACTCTGGGCGCACGTTGCGCGATCGTTGCGTTCGTGCCCGCTCAACAGACGGGGGCCGATCGAAGTAAGGGAGGCGCGACCTCGAATCAGGTGGATGAGGTCCTGTTGCCGCCGCGACCGGGATGTCTTCCCGCGCCACGCCCTTGATGGCGCGACGCCACTGGCCCGCCACTCCGGGGTCAGAGGTCGCCTGGCAACGTGCCGCAGCTGAACTATCCAGGCTACGCACCGTTGCCGATGACCGAGATAGTAGCATCAATGTCACCTCGGCGAGAACGGCACCATCGGCGCCACCTGTGAGCGTGGCCGCTGGAATAATTATCGGTTCACAGGGAAGAGACTGACGGCATCATTTAGAATAATTTGGTGAGCGCCGCCGGCGGACCTATATATATATATACCGGCCGCCGTGCTCACTAGAATGGAGGGGGATGATGGCACGCAACTATGCATTTGAACGGGATCAGCGAGCCAAGGCAAAGGCCGCTCGCAAGGCTGCGAAGCGCGAGGCAAAGAGGCAGGCCAAAAAAAAGGCAGAGACTAGCTAGCCATGGCACGCAACTATGCATTTGATCGGAAGGTCGGGGTCAGGCCTGGACGGGATCAGCAAGCCAAGGAAAAGGCCGCGAAGCGCGAGGCAAAGAGGCATGCCAAACTAGCCGCCAAAGAAGAAAAGGCCAACGCAACCGACAGCTCCGGTTAAAGTTCGAGCGTTGGAATTGCCGGTTTTGGTCGCCGCTGGCCAGGGCCGAAAGTGAGTACACGCTCGACGATTCTTTAAGAGGAACTGGTAACACCAGTTTTTACAACGGTTTACGACATTACTGTAGGCAGCTCTACGACTACTATAAGTAACCCCTCGCTTATTATTTGTAGGCGCTCGTAATCCTTCGCGGTCACCGTCGACCATCCACGGTCGCTTGTATCTACTGGCGGGCTCTAGGGATGAGTTCCGTTTCTATTCGTTGGCCGTCTCTCATGTAAACGACAGCTACTGGCACATCAACCTTGATTGCAGCAAGGGCGGCCGTGTAATCGTAAATGTTAGTGATCATCACGCCTGCAAATTCGATAATTACATCGCCACGACGCAAACCCGCCCCCTCCGCCGGGCCACCCTCGATGACACCACCGAGTAAGAGCCCATCCTCCTCGGCCGCGTAGTCCGGGATCGTACCGGTAAAGACTCTAACGATGTCACGCGATCCCGCTCCTTCGACGCTTCGCGTCACCGTCACGAACGCTGGCGCCTCGTTAAGATTGGCAACACGGCGCGCCAACAATGCACCAAATCGTGCGACCCGCTCGAGATCTTCGTAATTGATCAGATCTGAGTCATCACTTGGACGATGGTACTGTTCGTGGCTACCCGAAAAAAAACTCAGCGTCGGTACATCCACCAAGTTGAAAGCCATACTGTCGGTGGGCAGCCACGGGTCCTGTTGGGTACGAATATCGAAACCAATCGGCACATTGGTACGCTCTATTAAACTGGGCCAGGCGTCGCTACTGCCAACCGCCTGGATCGTTACAACGTTATCGCGAACCCGACCCACCATGTCGAAATTGATGTAAGCGGCCAGTTGATCAGCCGGCAGGACCTCCGACTGAACAAATGCGTGGGCGCCCAGGAGCCCGAACTCCTCCCCCGACCAAAAGGCGAGCACGACACCTCGTTCCCGCGGCATTGCAGCGAGCTGGCTACCAGCTTGGAGAACTGCAGCAACACCAGATGCGTTGTCGTCGGCGCCATTATGGACATTGCCAACCTCATTTCCACGAGCCAACGAATTGCCTCCAATACCGAGACCGAGGTGGTCGTAGTGAGCCCCAAGCATGACGTACGATCGATCACGTTCTACCGCTGCTGGAATCGAAGGCGGGAGATAACCAACAACGTTGTAGCCATTGGAACGCTCACGCTGGACCTTCACATCTAGCGTTACCTCAATATCGGGAATATCGAAACCAGTGGTGTGCGGGTTACCGGTATCAAATTCTTCTTGGATTTCTCTTAAGGACTTCGCAGAAGCGGTTGCAAACAGTGTCTCGGCAATGTCACCACTGATGGACGCTGCAATGATTCCTGATCCGGCGGCGGCTGCGTCGAAGGCCATCGGTACCAGCTCGCCGGCATTTGGCGAGCGCGGACCAGTGACCACGATAAGTGCCTTGGCCCCGAGTTCTCGCGCCCGCATCGCCTTGTAGCGAGGGTCGGTGAAGCGGCCCATAATGGCGCGGGTCTCCTGATCAACGTCTTCAGGCATATAGCGGAACACGACGACAATCTTGCCCTGAACATCCAGCGCCGCGAAGTTATCGTACGGATAGTCGACATTGTCAGGAATTGTGATGCCGTAGCCAGCAAACACTAACGGGCCGCTGACCTGACCGGTGTCCGAAAATGTCAATGCTCGGATCTGTCCCTCTCGCGAGCGCACGGGCGCCTGCAGCGTATTCCCCGATGCGAAAAACCTGGAACCAATGTCCGTGATACCTGAAGTGAACTCAAATGGCAGCCGGTAGCCACCGGAGTCAAGGATAGGTGTCGCACCGATTTCCTTCAGCTGGCCAATGATGTAGTCAGCTGCTTTCCCGGCGCCGGTGGTCCCAGTCAACCTGCCACCGAGGTCATCCGAAGCGAGAAACTCCACGTGGTTTCGCAAACTTGTCCCAGTTTGTTGCAACCCATCCGACAGGCCGGATCTCGAACCCATGGCCAAAATACCCATCACAACAAGGGTGATGAACCGATTACTCACGTCCTCTATCTTTCTCGTGATGGAGCCGCGCCAAGTAGCTCAAGAGCTCTCTTGTGGTTCCAATCGGACAGGAAGATCTGGCCCGACCCTTGGCCACCATCGCTGTTACGGCTCGATGTAAACGCAAGCTGAGTACCATCAGGTGACGGAACAGGAAGACCGTCAAATCCATCAGTCGTGGTCACCCGAACTGGTTCCTTCATGCCTTCGGTGTCGACGATGTAAATCTCAAAATTCGTGAATCCAAGTTTGTTGCTCGAAAAGAAAATGTACTCACCCGAAGGGTGCGGATAGGGCGCCCAGCTCATAGAGCTAAAGTCTGTAAGCTGAAGCTGTTCAGTTCCATCGGGCTTCATACTCCACAAGTCAGCCATCAGCCCGTTCTCGGTAAACCTACGCCAGACAATGCGGGAACCGTCGGGAAAGAAAAAGGGGCCACCGTCATAGCCTGATACGTCTGTCAATCGCGATTGATCGGATCCGTCCGCACGCATGATATAGATCTCAGCGAAATAGGCTGGGTCGAACTCAAGCAGGGCTAGCTCTTCTTCGCTGAGTTCATGATCGTACGCCCGCCGATTTGATGAGAACACAATCCACTCACCGTCAGGCGAAACGCTCGCCTCAGCATCGTAGCCACGTGCTTCGGTCAGCCGGACCAATTCCTTCGGATCAACTGTGCCATCAGGCCCCGCCAAGGCAACTGCAGGTCCAGGGGCAATGTAGATATCCATCTCGCGATCGTAGTCCCAGGCGTAACGCCGCTCCTGCCCGCTGGCACGAAATTCCAATTCTTCTCTTTGGAACTCCTCAGAGCGCGGATCGTGATGCGTCGACGAAAAGATGATTGCCCCAGTGCCGGGCTGAAAAAATGAACACGTCGTCTTGCCAATCCCGGGTGAGATTCGCCGCACGTCTCCCATGGTCAAATCGAGGTCGTAGATCTGGTAGAACGGGTTGCCCGGTTCCCGCTCGCTCTGCAGGGTCAGATGGGTGCCGTCCGGCGAAAAATACCCCTCGCCAGCACGCAAACCAGCGAAGGTAAGCTGCCGGGTACGTGTAAGTAGAATCGACTCATCATAATCGTCACCAGGTGCCTGAAGAACAATTTGTGATGGCAATGCACCAGCAGTAAGTACGGCAACAACGGCCGTTAGAAGGTAGATTGAGGCAAAGGGGGACAATTTCTCGTACACGAAAAGTCTCCTTGAGGAGGCTGAGCCGCACCACAGATTGTACCCTTCTTTGATGGAGACAATGACTTGCGGAGCGTCGAGAACATGACACGTCTGCTGATCGCTGCAGGGGGCACAGGGGGGCACATCTACCCAGGCCTGGCGATAGCGCGAGAATTCGCCATTCGACACTCAGATGCTCAGATTTCTTTCGTGGGGACCAACCGTGGTCTTGAGGGCAGAATCATTGGAAAAGCGGGCTTCGACGTCCACCTGCTGCGAGCAGAACCGCTGCGTGGCGGTTCGATGCTACGAAAGATTAAGTCCACCTTCGCCCTCTTACCTGCCCTGTCCGATGCCCACCGTCTTCTAAGAAAGCTTGAACCCGACGCGGTCGTCGGCGTCGGGGGCTATATCTCAGGTCCATTACTACTCTCGGCAGCGCGGCAAGGGATCCCTACGCTGATCCTTGAGCCTAACTACGTTCCTGGCCTGACCAACAAGTGGCTGGCCCGCTGGGTTGACGCTGCCGCAGTAGCCTGGGAGGACACTGCGCAACACTTTCGCGGAAAAGCGTTTGTCGCCGGCAACCCGATTCGCCCTGAGATCGCCGCCGTGCCCGACCTCGTGCTTGCAGGCGAAGGCACGCTCGACCCCAAGAAAAAAACCAGTCTTCTCAGTGGAGCCCCTCTACGCGTTCTTCTGTTTGGCGGCAGCCAGGGGTCCCGTGTACTCAATGATGCCATGATCGCCGCGTTGATCCATCTCCCCAACGAATCAACCGATATCGTTCATCAAACGGGCCCGAGCGACCTTGAACGTGTCCGCGCCGCCTATACTGAATCGAATTTTTCGGCACGTATCGAGCCTTATTTGCTAAACATGGATCAAGAGTATGCTCGCTGCCATGTCGTCGTTTCACGCGCCGGCGCAACCACCTGTGCTGAGCTTGCTGCCGCTGGCCGCGGTGCCATCCTAGTACCACTCCAACTCGCGGGCGGCCACCAGCGTCACAACGCCAAGGCACTGGAAAGCCAAGGCGCCGCACTCCTTATCGAAGAAGGAGAATTAGATGGCCTGACCCTCGCCACAACGCTCATGCAACTAGGGAACGCCCCCCAACGTTGCATCGAGATGGGGAGGCAAGCCCGGCGACAGGCGAAGCCTAAAGCAACCGCTCAGATCGTTGATGAACTCGATAGGCTACTGCGCAACTGATTACCACGATCTTGAAAACCGATCCTGTCCTCACCGAAGAGGTGTCCTGCTTAATACTGCTCCAAAAAGATCCCGAGGCTTTCTCCTTCAAACCGGCTGCCTTGCTAGCCTGCGGGAACCAGCGGCAACAACCGGTCGACCAGCTCGCTACCCACTTTGACCGCACCATCACTGGTCACCTGGATTTCGACGTCCTGACGTTTGCCGGCATCGAGCATCCGCCTGACTAGCTCTTCAGCGTAGTCGTCGGTTCGCAGTCGATCTTCAGGCGAGATTATGGCGATGGCAATCGGCGAAAACGTAACGGTCACGTCCAGGCATAGTGAACCTTCGCTCGATTCCTTCTCCGCCTGAAAAATGAATTTCTGGCCGTGGAAAAGCGACTGGTGACGGACATCTTGGATCTTGCTAATACGAAACGACGAGCCGTCAGGAGTAGTGTGGAGCGTGGGGATACTCATGCTTTCCTCAATCAAATATTTTTTTGCTCATGGAAAACTGGAGAAGTCATTGTAGCAGTCCGTCGCCGACGCGCATGAGATCCGTATCGTGCCCGTGATCCATGCATCAAAAGACGGTCAGCCCCTTTTCCTGTAGCATCGCCAACAAGCCGTCTTCGTCCAGAATCGTCACTTTAAGATCTCTTGCCTTGCGTGCTTTTGACCCCGGTTTTTCGCCAACGATGACGTAATCTGTTTGCTTGCTAACAGATGAGGTCACACGACCACCAGCACTCTCCAGGATGGCTACCACCTCGTCACGACTCCAATTGCCAAGAGACCCGGTGATCACGAAACGCTTTCCCCCGAAGAATTCTTGACGTTCCTCGACCCTGGGGGTGACACCAGCAGCGAACAAGCCTTTGATAACGCTGCAGTTATGCGGTTCAGCAAAGAAAGCGACGATGCTCTCCGCGCTGCCCGGGCCGATCTCGTGAACCGCAATGAGACGATCAAAATTCGCTTCCATTAACTTACCGACGTCGCCGAATTCCTGAGAAAGAACTTCCGCAACATGTTCACCAACATGACGGATGCCGAGTGCATAGATAAAGCGGGCCAGGGTGGTGTCCTTGCGAGCCAGGATCGCATTAACCAAGTTTTCAGCCTTCTTCTTCCCAAAGCGTTCGAGTGGCACCAATTTGTCGACGGTCAGCCCATAGATGTCAACGATCGAATCCTGGATCAATCCTTCGTCCATGAGTTGCCGAACCGTCTTGTCGCCGAGCCCTTCAATGTCAAGGGCATGCCGCGAAGCATAGTGCTCAACGGCACCGCGCAACTGAGCCCCGCATGAGACACCGCCGGTGCAGACAAAGTAGGCACCATCACGCACAACGCAAGCGTCACAAACCGGACAGCGCACCAGCATTTCAAATGGCGACGATCGTTCAATATCGAGTCTGTCATCGACTCGTTCAACAACATATGGGATTACATCGCCGGCGCGGGCAACACGCACTTTGTCGCCGGGACGAATATCCTTCTCAGTGATTTGATCGTAGTTGTGCAAAGAAGCACGTGAGATCGTGACACCGCCAACTTCTACGGGTGCCAACTGGGCGACGGGCGCCAAAATTCCGGTGCGACCGACCTGCAGAACGATGTCTTCGATGGTCGTAATTTCGAGCCGCGGTGCAAATTTGTAGGCCATCGCCCACCGCGGGCTACGTGAACGCTCACCCAATCTTCGTTGATGATCAAGCCGATCAATCTTAATCACTACGCCATCTATCTCGTAGGGCAGCGCATCGCGTTCTGCCTCAAGTTGATGGTGGAAGGCGATGGCCTCATCTATGTCACTACAGTGCTCACTGCGTGAATCAACCTTGAAGCCCCAGGCACGCAACAAGTCGAGTTCCTGCCCGTGGGTCTCTGGACGTTCAATTCTGCCGGGGCGACTCACGCCGATCTCGTCCCGAGTGCCCCAATCGACGGAAAGAATGTCGTAGAAAAAGGCATCGAGTGGACGCTGAGCAGTGACCAACGAGATGAGTTGGCGGATGGCTCCAGCGGCAAGATTCCGCGGATTGGCAAAGGGCTCTTCGCCACGCTCCAAGCGCTCCCGGTTGAGACGATGAAAACCTTCCAGAGGCACGTAGACCTCACCACGTACTGCAAGCATCGGCGGCGGGTTGCCAACAAGACGCAGTGGGACGCTCGGAATCGTTCTCAGATTATCAGTAACTTGCTCCCCATAAACACCGTCGCCACGGGTAGCACCAATATCGAGTACACCATCTCGGTAAACTGCCTCAATCGACACGCCATCGAATTTCAGCTCGGTAATGTATTTGACGGAATCGACCTCGAGACCTTTGCGCACTCTCTCGTCGAACTCCCGTACATCTGCCTCTTCGGCACCAGAATCAAGCGATTGCATGGGCGCCTGGTGCTCAATCTCCGGAAACTCTGACTGGACCGCACCGCCTACTCGTTGGGTCGGGGACTCAACCGATTGCAATTCCGGAAAAGTTTCCTCAAGTGCCTGTAAGCGGCGAAACAAAGCGTCGTAGGTGCCATCTGCAAGGCGAGGATCGTCGAGAACATAGTAGCAATGATCGTGATAGCGGATCGCGGCGGCGAGATCGGCTGCCTCGCGAGCATGCTGTTCGACAGCCTTGTCGTTAATCGACTTAAACGACACGTCGCCAGGATCAATGAATGGGTTGTCTTTGTCGGCCTTCATCACAAGTGTTACATGCCTTTTCGTTGCTGAAAAATTTCGAGGACCTCCGCTTGGCTCACTTGTCCGAAAACTTCGTACCATGAACCAACCGCCTGGAAATAAGGTGGTTTTAAGGGACACACCACAACATCAGCGACCTCTTCTAACTGGGCTAGGGTTTGTGGAGCCCCAACGGGTACCGCAAGGATACGGCGTGCCGGCTTGGTGCGCTCTAAAGCTAACAGCGCGGCCCTTACAGTCGAGCCAGTAGCAACACCATCGTCGACAATAATCGTTGTACGCCCTTCGAGATCGATGCGCGGCTGGATGCGACGAATATCGGCAAGCTTCTTAACCAATTCAGCACGCTCCGCTTCGATTGTGCAGGCCAGCTTTGAAACTCCAACTCGCTTAGCAAGCTTGGCGTCAATCCACATCGCCTCTCCCTCTCCTACAGCGCCCACGGCAAGTTCTGGATTCCACGGTGACCCCAACTTCTCAACAGCTATTACGTCCAGCTCGGCATCAAACTCGCGGGCGACAATGTCAGCAACAACAACCCCACCTCGTGGGATTCCAAGGACAACCGGCGAAGGCCCGATATCAACCTTGTCGGCAAGTTCCATGGCGACTCGGGTACCAGCTTGTCTGCGATCACGAAACCGCTCCATCAGCTGACTAAAACACGCCGCTGTACCGGGGTACAAACCATATCAACCCATACTTCTAGACGAGGTATCCTGCTCCCTCAACCCGAGGAGAAACCGTGCACAACCTTCCCTATCCAGTCACTGACATTCACGTTCACATCCAGCCGTGGCAACAGCTCCATCCTAGCGCCCAGGCCGTTATGTCATTTGGCCGACCAGACTACGAAAGCCTGTCAGCCATGATGAACGACCCGGCAGCAGTTCTAGCGCGCATGGACGAAGACGGTATCGACCGGATCGGCATGATCAACTACGTTGCACCGCGGTTGATGGGATTCACGGACGATGTGAACACTTGGTGCGCTCATATTTCGAAGTCCGACCCACGTCGCTTACTGGCCTTTGGTGGCCTCGACCCACGTGATCCGGCAGTCATCAGCAACCCTGCTGCTGCTGTCGATCGTCTCGTCGGCCTCGGTATCCGTGCCCTGAAGATCCACCCGCCACACCAGGAGCTAAGGGCCAACGCCTATCGTAAAGGTGCTGCAGAGGAGCACCTCCCGGCACTTGAAGGCATCTACGGTCGTCTCCAAGAGGTGAAGATGCCGCTCATGATCCACACTGGAACCTCCGTCTTTCCCGGAGCGCGTTCTCGCTATGGCGATCCCATGGACTGCGACGACATAGGCATCGATTTCCCAGGGCTTAAGATCATTTTGGCCCATTGTGGCCGACCAATGTGGGCCCAGGGTGCCATCTTCATAATCCGGCGATTCCCGGATGCATACATAGACCTATCAAGCATTCCACCGAAACGCCTGCTGCACTACATTCCGATGCTGGAGAAGCTCGCCAACAAGTGCCTATGGGGCACTGATTGGCCCGGCCCGGGGGCGCCGACCATGGACCATAACGTCATGGAGTTTCTCAACTTGGACCTTTCAGAAAAAGCCTGCAAGCTCATCCTTCACGACAACGCTGCCTCTCTGTTTCCCGACCCCTAATTAGCCAGATGTTCAGGACCTCGAACTCTGTTAAGTTCGTAGGAGTTTCCCAGGCTACCGCTGCAAACAAACCTCTCAGACATGCAAAGTTCATTAGCCACTGCTCGGCGCCATCAGATAATTTTCGTGATCCTGCTTACAGTCTGCCTTGCCCAGGTAGGCTGGTGGATGATTGACCAGTGGCTGTTCAGTGGTGAAGTTCAAGGAAGACTCCAAGAAACTCATCGGCGCAGTCTCGACGCAGCCAAAGTAATGCTTGAGCAAGGTATTGCCACTAACGATGTTGCCAAAATGTTCCCAGCCCTCTCAGTAAGCAAAGATGGGAACACCATCCGCGTCAAACCCACCATCATGGAAACGTTGACTGCAGAGCGGGATAGCCGCCGGAACCGATACGCCTGGGAGGGTGGCTTCTTTCTAATTGTGCTGTGTGCGGCTATAGGTGTCCTCTGGCGTACCGTTCGAACGGAAGTGCGGTTGCGTCAGCGCCAACGTAACTTCGTCACAGCGGTAACCCATGAGCTGAAGAGCCCATTGGCAAGTGTGCGCCTGTCCGCCGAGACACTGCAATACCGGGAGAACGATCCGGAAACACGTGAGCGTCTCATCGAGCGTCTTCTCAACAGCCTCGATCGTATGGATGCAACTGTTTCGAACATATTGGATACGACGCAAATCGACGAAGGCAAACTCGCCCTGGAGCCCCAGACAGTGATGTTGTCACCTTGCATCTATGAAATCGTTAATTCACTTGAGACTGTGGCAGAGAACGCCGGAGTCAAGATGGAGATTGCCGCAGACAACGGACTCACTGTGTACGCTGACCATCTGGCCTTGACTGTCGTGCTGCGCAACCTGATCGCTAACGGTATCGATGCGGCGGCAGGAGTAGAAAACGCCACGGTCACTATTAAAGCGAACAAAGCAGATTCAAAAACCGTCGTCGAGGTGAGCGACAACGGCCGTGGCTTTCACTCGACCGAGGGGGAGAAGCTTTTCGAGAAGTTCTACCGGCTCGGCAACGAGATACGGCGTGAGGGGCGGGGTACGGGACTGGGACTGTATATTGCCCGCTCTCTAGTTGCTGAAAGTGGAGGAGAGTTAAGTGCTCACAGCGATGGACCAGGTCGCGGGGCCCTATTTCGTGCCACATGGCCGCGGATACAACAGGATGGACGTCCGCCTAAGGTAAGGACTTGAGCAACGGAGCGAAAATCCTTGTAATCGAAGATGAGCCGGAACTTGCTGCCGGCATCGTCGAGAACCTTACCGCAGAAGGCTACCTGGCCGAGGTCGCAACTGACGGACAGACGGGGCTCAACGCTGCGCGAAGCGGCAACCACGAGTTGCTGATCCTGGACGTTATGCTGCCGTACAAGGACGGCTTTGCTGTTTGTCGGGAACTTCGGGAAGAAGGTAATGAAGTACCCGTCTTGTTCCTCACTGCTAAGAGCGATCCAGAGGACCGGATCCGAGGCTTGGAAGACGGCGCCGACGACTACATGTCGAAGCCTTTTCACCTCAAGGAATTGCTCCTGCGGGTCGCCGCCATCTTGCGACGTAATCGTTGGTATAGACGCTCAACCCTTGACCGACCGGTGATCCGCTTCGGCGAAAACGAGATGGACTTTCGAACCTATCGCGGACGCAGCGCTGACGGTATTGAGCACGAACTAACCCACAAAGAGGCACTTATCTTTCGGCTTCTTGCTGAGAGGGAGGGACAAGTCGTTTCGCGCGACGAAATCCTCGACGTCGTGTGGGGCTACGAAGCGTTCCCATCGTCGCGAACGATAGACAACTTTATTCTCCGGCTCCGCAGGCGTTTCGAACAAACTGCCAGCACCTCTCGATACTTTCACACAGTGCATGGCGTCGGGTACTTATTTAAGAGCGACGCCAACGACCCATAACATCAACTCCCAGAGGGCGGCTACGTCTTGATCAACCCTTTGTAGTTGCTTGGCTCCAACACGTGCCCCGGGAACAAAGTGTCCCGGTTGGCCGGCGAAAGGTGTGTGTCGGCCACCTCGCCGAAGACATCCCTAAAATCAGTCGTGATCGCTAGGTCACGACCCTGGTAGCGTTGCTCGCGGGATAGCCCCGGCCAGTCGCCATACACCGTTCCCCCGTTCACCTGCCCACCAAGTACCATGCAAGCGTTAGCATGACCGTGGTCGGTACCCCGGCTTCCGTTCTCCTCCACGGTGCGGCCAAATTCCGACATCGTCAACACAACTACGTCCTCCATCCGGTCGCCGAGATCGCGGGCAAAGGCAGCTAGAGCCTGGCCAAATTCCGTTAACCGGTTGGCAAGGGGTCCCTGAGTGCTCCCCTGCTGACGATGAGTATCCCAGCCCTCAATATCGGCGAAGGCGATCTCCAAACCGATATCAGCCTTGATAAGTTGCGCCACATGGCGCAACTGCCGGCCAAGCCCGACGTTGGGATACTCTGCACCGTTCGCCACCTGGTAGCGCAACGGGTCTGCCGTTTTGAGGAACGCAACCGCGTCCAGTGCTTCGGCCCCCGTGGACAAAACAATGTCCCTTTCGTCAGCCCCATAGAGGGCTTCGAAACCACTAGCAAGCATCTCGCGCTGGCGCTGGTTGCCGCTAGCTCGTCGTCTCGCTTGTTCGACCTGACGCTCGTTGACCATGTCGCTCCCGGCCATATCGGTTGCAGCATTCATCTGTCGATCAGTACCTCGAGCACGCTGAATCGGTGCCCCTTCACCACCAAGGAATTGCTGCAAGTCACCGACCGCTAGCGATGCCTGCGGTCCACTAAGAGCCAGGGGTTCTTGCTGGGTAACCGCGAGACCACGTATCAACGCCTGCGGACCACCAAGCTCAGCTTCGGCTGTTTCCGCAAGCAACCGGTTCAACCAGCCATCTGGGGTACTTTTGACACCAGGTGTACCAGTTTCCATATAATCCTGAGCATCGAAGTGTGAGCGTGTCGCGTCTGGCGAGCCAACCGCATGAACGATCGCCAAGTGCCCCTCCTCGTACCACGGTTGCAACGGCGCGAGCGACGGGTGCAGGCCAAAAAATCCGTCCAGATCGATGGCGCGGTTGTCACCTCGGCCAGGTGCCTCAATCGAGATGTTCTGGCGGGCCTTGTAATACTCCCTATCGCCGTGAGGAACAACCATGCTCAAGCCATCGACGGCACCTCTCTGAAACACGCACACCAATATCTTTCCCCTGCCTTGCAACGACGCCGTGGCACCAAGTGCTCGGCCCATAAAACAAGGAGCCAGGCCGAAGGAAACCATCGCCAAGCCGCCTGTGCGGACAAACACCCGGCGGGAAACACCCGTCAATCTAGTGTATTCGTCGCAACAATATTTCTTCGCCATGAGGCTCGCTCCTCTTACCTGCGTTGAAATTCCGGGGACCCCAAAATCAAAGTCGCGATCTCTGCGTTGCTGGGTGCGCTGTCCTGACTATCGCCCCAGTCAATAATTTTCTCACGCGTTTCACCTCCAACACCTCCGGGTAGAATTTGAGCCAGCAGAGCATCGATACGCACTTCCAGCGTTCCAACCGGACCGCCGCCAGTTCTAGAGCGACGACGGCGCGGGCGCTGCTGCCCACCAGTGCGCCCTCGGCTGCCGGTTCCTCTACCGGTGCCACTGAGCACGGAGCCATCAGGAAACGCTTCCGCTGCCAGAAGGGACCCAACATCCATGCGTGCCAAGATGGCGTTGGCGCTAGTCCATTCCGCTGCAATGTCTGGGTACCCAGCCGCCGAAGCTGCACCGTACAAAGGTGCCCCAAGCTGGCGTAGGTTACGACCGAGTTGGCCGTTTGTGTTGATGGGCAAGTCAAGCGACCGTGCCGCACTGGTGAGAAATTCCATCGGGCTCTTGACCTTAGAACCGTGGTACTCGGTACCAAGAAACTCATCGGAGAGCAACACGGCCGCGGTCGTCGCCCTCAGGTTGCCTTGGGTACGCAAGAACACGCCAGCGACCGTGTCTACGAGATCGCCCGGGGGACGGTCAGCAATGAACTTGCGGCAAAGTTTAGTGGCAATGAAAGTCGCCGTCTCCGGATGCGCAGCTAACATGTCGAGTACATCCTCGCCATCCTCGAGACCACGGCCAGCCGGCAACATCTTTCCAAGAATTGTCTTCTCCTCGGCATCGTGCCAATCTGGACGGAAAACAAAACCCGTGTTATCGAAATTGCGCGCCCCAAGTGTCAACGTCCAGCCGGTGAGCGCCCGGGCCACCTCACGCACGTCATTCTGTGTGTATCCGCCATCCACACCAAGCGTATGGAGTTCCATCAGCTCACGGGCATAGTTTTCGTTCAGCCCCGGAGGTCGGTTGCGCCGCTGCTGCCGGCGTTGCCGTTGCATCTGCTGCATTTGACGCGGATTGGGCATCCCTCCGGCACGCGGCATTGCGCGGATGGCGTCCTCAACCGCATCGTTGCGGGCTCGAGGTGAGGGACCGAAGACTTTGCGGTCTTCTTCCGCTGCGCTTTGCCAGTTGTCAAGGTAGACAAGCATCGCGGGGCTGTGGGCCACCGCCCCTAGCATATGCCGGAAGCTCCCCAGTACGTGCGGTCGGATCGCCTCACGCTCATATGTGGAGATCAGGCTGCGGATGCGGTTGCGGTAGAAAACGTTGAAATGGTTAAACCAGAAGTCAACCAGCACTTCGTTGAGCTGCTTCTCGCTCTCAACGGCACGAACCATACGAGCAGCAGCAAGCTCCTGAAGCGGAATACGCGACTGCCGCTCAAGACGACGGCGAGCTTCTTCGTCGAGTTCCTCATCCTCCCGCATGAGGCGCTCAGCGGCTTGGGCCGGGGGGTAACCACGGTACAGCTCGCCAATGTCCATCTTAAGGGTCGGAAGCCTGTCGAGCTTGGTATTGACCGATCTGTCCGTGATGCTTTCCGGCTCGAGTTGCCAGCGGACGTAACCTTCAGCACCGAGCTCATCCGCCAGCTCCCAGTCGCTTCGTCGAGGGCCAAACGCAATGCGGTTGAGAACATGAGCGATCGTCCCAGCGTCGTTGGCTTGCCTCATCACACCCCCTTAACGAGATTTATACATGATAGGCAGGTACAACTGAAGGCTCTGGAGGTGAAGGTTTGTGAAGATCTGTAAATTTTATTCTCACCATCCCAGGGCCACTACCGTAGAGGGGTTAATGCTCGAGGGCCAGGTTAGATGCGGCAACCAGGCACGGAGGGCGATCCCGTATTCAGACCCTCGACTAGGGATTCAGGGGCCATATCAGCGGCACGAGTATTAACAACACTAAAAAGGCGATGATGGACATTGGAAACCCGGCCTTCATGTAATCGCTAAACCTGTAGCGTCCGGGCGAGTACACCAAGAGGCAAGCGGGCTCTAGCGGCGCGATAAACGACAGCGACGCAGAGAGCGTCACCAGAATGGCGAGTGAGCGAGGGTCTACGCCGATTTGCGATGCGGTCGACATTGCCACCGGGAGAACAACCAATGCTGCCGCAGCATTCGATAGTGGCTGGGTTAGCACCATCGTCAATACAATGAACGCCGACATCAAGGCGTACAACCCAAGAGGCTCGGCGAGCCGGGTAATCAGGCCCGCAAGGTAGTCAGCAGCTCCGGAGGTCTCCATAGCAACGCCGAACGAGGTCATGCCTCCAATAAGGACGATGATCCGCCATTCGATGGATCCATAGACGTCGTTAGAAGCCACTCCGCGGGTCAGAACGACAATCAGCGAAGCGACCAGTAACGCTACCGATACCGGAACCCAATTCACAGCCGCCGACGCCACAGCGCCCAGCAACGCCACCAGTGCGATACTGCCGCGGCGTCGCCGGAAACGCTGCCGCTCGAGCTGACCCAATACCCAAATCGATTCGTTTGACTGCAACAGCGCCAGGCTTTCAGGGGTACCTTGCAGCAGTAATACGTCCCCTTCTCGCAGCCGCAAGCTAGCGACGTCGGTCGGGTAAGGTGTGCCGTGGCGGTAAGCAGCGAACACGGTGACCCCGTAGCGCCGTCGGAGATTCAGCTTACGCAATGTTTTGCCCTGAACCTGCGAACGCGGCATGACCACTGCTTCAGCAAGTTTGACGTCAGCAGCCGTGAAATCCTCGTCTGCGGGCGAGTCAAGCGGGCCGAAGCTTAGGTCAGGGTGCTCGTCAAGATCAAGAAGCTCCGTGCGCGATGCCTGGACCGCCAAGATGTCACCCGCCAACATCACCTCTTCAGCCCTCGGGAAGATCTTCTTGCCCTCCCGGAGAATCGCCAAGACGGTAACGCCCGCGTCGCCAAGCCAAGAATCCGTCAGTGCCACACCAACTAGATCGGAGCTTTCACCAACTTTGATCTGTGACAGATAGTTGTCGATGGCAAACTCCTCTAGCAGCGTTGCTTCATCATGTTTCGGCAATGTCCGGTAGCCAACGAGCGCCATCCATGTGGTGCCGGCAACCACCATTGCCAGGCCCACAGGGGCGAGCTCAAACATCGAGATTGGCTCAAGGCCGAAGGTGCGCATCAGGCCACTTGAAGCCAAGTTCGTCGACGTCCCGATCAGCGTGCAGGCACCGCCAAGCATCGAGGCATAGGCAAGCGGGATGAGAAAACGGCTTGTGCTGAACTTGGCGCGGCGTGAAAACTCCATCACCGCGGGCATCAAGATGGCGGTAGAGTTGGTGTTGCTAATGAACGCCGACATGCCAGCTGACACTGCCATGATCGCGGTTACCGCCCTGCCCTCGCCACGACCAGCGAGATGATGAATCACCTTGCCAACCGACTCCATGATGCCGCTTCTGACCAAGGCGCTCGACAGAACGAAAACGCAGCAAAGAACGACGATGACCTCGTTCGCAAACCCTGAGAATGCTTCTGCCGGTGTAAGGATACCGAGCAAAACTAATGCAGCCAGCAACGACAGCGTGATGACATCGATCGATATACGTTCGAGGAAAAACGCGACCATCGCGACCACGAGCAGCACGAGAACAACGAAGATGTCATAGGTCATAACGTGAACATGCTAACTATGAAAAGGGATCCAGATCGATAAATCCCTCAAAATTAGGTACTTAACATTATTGACGTACCTGAGAACTTCCCAACGTTTTATTTGAGAGTATTCACTCTCGGTCCCTCACGGGACCAATTAAACCGGGCACTAGAAGCGAAAAGTCGGCCCCGGTTCGACGGTCGCACGCCCCTCATTCGAAACGGCCCGCCCGTACCTTAAAGTGAGGGGTCGGATCTTAGCTGTTGCCTATTCATAAAAAAATTACATACAACTACCCCTTCACACGCGCACCGATCACGAGCAGGAGTACACAAGCTGTTAGCCAGCCCAATTCCTCAATAGACATTGGTCACCTCTTGTCCATGGCTCTCGCCTAAAAAAACTGACCTTTTTCCACGTACGATTTCTTCAGCTCATCCACGTCCGCCTTGGGCTTTCCTAGCTTCACTCCGATGGATCGCTGATATTCCTCGTCGTTCATGAGTCTTCCTTCCTTCGGAACGGAGTTTAAACAAACTCGGCTAACCCGACCAAGGAATCCTCGACAGAAATAGCGAGTGTAATCGCAGCATGCTTAAGCAGACGCAACTAGCCTCGGAGCTTGATGCTAGGATTCTAGACTACTGATTCAATAACGAACGGCGCATGATGACTGAATCCACGGCTACATCTGCCGGTCTCAAGGGTGTCGTCGCCGGCCGCTCGAGTATCTGCCTCATCGACGGCGAGCAAGGCTTACTCGCTTATCGCGGCTACGACATTCACGACCTTGCTAAGCATTCAACCTTCGAAGAAACAACGTACTTGCTCTGGGAAGGCAAACTGCCGACACGGGCGGATCTCGCCGATTTCACCACTATGTTGGCGGAGCAGCGCAGTGTCCCAGAATCGGTGCTCGACCTGATTGTTAATAGTCCAATCGATGCGCCACCAATGGCAACACTGCGAACGGCAGTGTCCGCGCTCGGAGCAGCCGATCCACTCGGTGAAGACATGTCGCCGAAAGCAAATCGGACCAAAGCCGCCCGTCTAACTGCACAGATTGCCACACTAACCGCAGCGATTGAGCGATGCCGACACCGGCTGGAACCCATCTCACCTGACCCGGCCCTAAATCATGCCGCTAACTTTTTGTACATGGTCCGCGGTGAACGAGCAAGCACTGCCGCCTCCCGCGCGTTTGACGTAGCACTTGTAATGCACGCCGATCACGGGTTCAACGCGTCAACGTTCTCCTCCCGTGTCACCGCAGCCACTTTATCGGACATGCACTCTGCCATCACCTCCGCGATCGGCACACTGAAGGGACCGCTTCACGGTGGTGCCAACCAACGGGTGAAGGAGATGTTGGACGAGATTGGCAGTCCAGATTGTGTCGTGGGCTACGTCGACAAAACTTTAGCGGCAAAGAAGCGGATCATGGGATTTGGCCACCGCGTCTATCGTGTCGAGGATCCTCGTGGGAGGCATCTGAAAGCTCATGCTGAAAAGCTGCAGGACGAGGGTGACCCCATGATGCTGGAAACCTCGGCAAGGCTGATCGAAGTAATGCACCAGCGTAAGGGTCTATCAATCAACGTCGACTTCTATTCCGCCAGCCTTTATACCTATTTGAGGCTACCCCCAGACCTATTTCCGAACCTGTTCGCTATCAGCCGGATCGCAGGCTGGGCAGCACACATACTGGAACAGTACGCAGATAACCAGCTGATCAGGCCACGCTCGGAGTACAGGGGTCCTGGCCAGAGACGCTACCGTCCCCTTGGTGAGCGATAATTAGCTGCTTTTTTATCGCTTATGGGGGAAAATAGTTGTTGAGTGAAGGCCCTACTCCCAACGCAGTGGCGCTTCGCATTGATTTAGATCTGCCAGACCGAATTACAATCTATTTATATTGAAGGAGGAAACACCGTGAGCAAGAAGGGGCAAAGCTTCTTCAAGTCGGCAAGCCTCGTGACTCTAGGTTTGATCGCTGGCGTCATGATCATCCAGCTGATCTTGGCGATACCCGTTGCCGGCCAGCAAGCCCGGCCAGCAGTCAACACGGGTACACCGGACCTCGATGAGACAATCCCTCAGGGAGCTTTTGTCCGTGTCGCTGAAGAAACCCAGCAAGCCCTCGTCTATATCATGGCCGAACATTCCGTCGACGCAGCAGAAATATTCGGCGGCCGATTCTTTTCTCCTGACAATGAAAACGAAGACGCACCGGACATCCCTGATCAAGTTCAGCCTGCGCAGGGCTCCGGATTTCTCATTAGCTCCAGTGGTTACATCGTAACCAACGGGCACGTAGTCTCCCGAACCGATACTAATGCTGTCGAGGTTATCCTGGCAGACTCAGTTACTGTGCGGTTGAGCAACGAGGACGAATATGCCGCCGAGATTGTCGGCGTCGATATCGGTACCGATCTGGCAGTATTGAAGATCGACGTCAGCACTGACCTGCCTTACATCCCGCTTGGCGATTCGGATGTTGCACGGGTCGGTGAATGGGTCATGGCACTCGGCGCCCCCTTCGGTCTAACCAACACGGTGTCGGCTGGAATTGTTTCGGCCAAAGGTCGCGCTCGCATAGGTGGGCTCAACGGCTCGGCTTACCAGGACTTTATTCAAACCGACGCTGCCATCAATCCCGGCAACTCGGGCGGCCCTCTAGTAAATCTGCGGGGGGAAGTCATTGGCATCAACACGGCGATTGTTTCCAACACATCCCAAGGTCAATTCTCCGGAGTCGGTTTCGCGATTCCGATTAACCTGGCCAGCAAGGTCGTTGACCAACTCATCGATCATGGCCGTACAATCCGTGGCTGGCTCGGCATCAGCATGAGCGCCCTACAACAGAATCTTGCAGAAGCCTACGGACTCAGCCCCCGGGAGACACGCGGTGCCGTGCATGTCGCCTCGGTTAACGAAGACGAACCAGCCGATATCGCAGGCATTGCAGCCTATGACATTGTCGTCGGCACCAATGGCGTTGCGCTTGAGGACGACCAGGACTTCCTGCAGCGAATCGCTATGACTCCCCCGCACGAAACGATCGTGCTTGATATTGTCCGCATCACCCCCGATGCATCACCCATAGGCCTAACGGGCGAGAGCACATCCATCGCTGTCACGCTTGGCGAGCGAAAACCTGAAATCGAAGTTTTGGCAGACTCTGTACAGCAAAGCACGGGGATCGCTTTGGGCCGTGACATTCTCACGGACCACGACTTGACCGCGGTTGAAGAGCGTTTCGACCTGGTTCTTTCGGAACTCGACCGTAACCTGGCAAGCGAACTCGAGTACCGAGCTAGCGATGGTGGCATCGTTATCCTGCGCGCTGGCGTAAACAGTCCAATCGGCCGAGTCCCCGAAGGCACCATCATTCAGAAAGTCAATCTGCGCCCAACCAACACGATCGAGGCATTCAGCGAAATCATCGATCACTTCGCGCCTGAACAAATGGCAGTGCTCGACCTTCGGCTTCCAACCGGCGGCGTGTTCCGCGTACCAATCGAGATCCCCGAGTAACAGCCTCTCGAGATGCTCCACGTTGCGAACATTTCACACCAACACGATCTGAGCATTAGCAAAAATCACCCCAGCGCATAGTCGGATGTCCGGCAACCACTCGGTTCATTGGACCGTGCCATCATTGACCCTTCCCCGACTAGCGCTTACCAGTTAGGCCCGGAATGCCACTACGGCCCTGGGCCCAAGAGCGGAGACGATCCTGATTGCGCAGCAGTGACGTGCTCGGTAACAGCAACACCTCTTCGCCGGGGTCGAGCCCCTCAAGAACTTCCGTATTTTGCCAGTCGCGAACCCCAACTACGATTTTCTTCGTCTTGATCTGACCGAGTTCATCGTAAACAAACACAACCGCGTATTCGCGTCGGCCTTCGAGCCCAAAGGGGTCGCTATTGGCCTTGTTGGCCCCCTTGCGGAACTCTTCCATCATGCGCTGCCTTTCGGCCGGTGAGGCACTCTCAAATTGAGCTCTCTGGTCTGCGTTATCGGAGCCCCCGCGACCACGCGCACCACCGCCAAAGTCATCTTCTTCGACGATGGTCAAACTAAGCATGGCCGCTACTTCCATGGCGTCGCTGGGCGTCCGTACGGCCTCGTTCTGAATGGTCAACACACCTGGCTTGCGGTGTACGACGATCGAAACATCCGCGTTCATCCCCGGTAGCAACTTGCCGTCGGAATTGTCAATCCGTGACAACACTGGGAATGTAGTGACCGACTCCTGCACCACCGCCTGGGGTTCGATCTTCATGACCTCACCGAGAAACCGCTCTTCGGCAAACGCCTCGACCTTGCTCACCACGGGAAGCCCCGATTGAATCTGACCGATATCGACCTCGTCGACCAACGTACGGATCTCCAGTCGCGACAGGTCGGCCATCTGCACAAGCGTTGTGCCCCCGGAAACGTCGTTCGTGCTGGAGGCAATAATTTGCCCCTCTTCAACCGTCTTGTTGATGATCGTACCCGCTGACGGAGCACGAACAGTCGCGTCGGCGAGCCGCTCTCTTGCAAGATCCAACGTTGCTTCGGCACGGATCAATTGCCCCCGCGCGGTGCTGAAGGTCTGCTCGCTAGATTCGAAGTCGTTTTCAGAGATCAGATGCTGCCCAAAGAGCGTTTGCGACCTTCCGTGCTGATTCTTTGCAACTTCGAGACGTACCGAAGCATTCTCGTAGTCAGCCTGAACCTGTCTAAGCTCCTGGTCGAGGATCCCCGTGTCCACCTGTGCAATAAGATCACCCGCCTCTACAAAGTCGCCTATTTCCACTCCCATTTCGAGGATTTCGCCGGAGGCCCTCGATTTAATCTCAACAATCGTGATGGGCTGCAGCACACCAATTGCTTCGACACTCATGATGATATCCCGGACTGCGCTGATGGCTATCGGCAGTTCACCAAGACCATCGTCTTCTTCCACCGGGATGTAGATCTGGTAGGCATACCAAGCACTGATCCCTAAACCCGCCAAAACCGCGAGCTTTACCGACGTCTTGACCAGTTTGATCAGGCGTTTCTTTACACTCATTTCCCGTATTCGTAAACCTCTCAGCACAGCCTCAAACAAGGAGGCATTGGGGAGAACATCGGGACAAATCGTCGAAATGCCACTAATTGGTCTAGCGCCGCAGTTCCTCGATGTTTGTCTTCATCTGACTCGCATCAGGGACGTTGGGCATGGCCTCAAGGTGCTTAATCATCGCGCCTTGGCGTGGCGGCGTCAGCACCACAATCATTGAGCGCGAGACTGAGGCGCTCTTGGGCAGGCGGATAGTTCGGTTCGATCTCGATGCTGGCTCGCAGGTGCGGAATAGCCTCGCAGGCCTGGCCGGTAAAATGCAGCGCCATACCGAGCATGAAGAGGGCATTAGCATGATCAGGTTCGACTTGGAGGGAGCGCTCGAAACTCTCGATCGCCCGTGGCATCTCGCCACCCATAGCGTAGACGCTCCCGAGTCCACGAAGAGCGCTAGCATTGTCAGGTTCAATCGACTGCAGCCGTTCGAGAAAACCCCGGGCCTCGGCGGGTTGCTGCTGCGCCAGGTATACCTGGCCGAGAACACTAAGTGCTACGACCAGCATCTGGTCGGAAACATCAGAATCACCGAAGACTTCCACAACTTCTTTCATCGGCTCTATGGCGCCTTGTAAATCACCAGATTGGTATGCTGCAAAACCCTTTTCGTAACCAGCACGCGCCTTCTCGACGTTACCGCTGACCATAATGATCGTGCCCATTTCGTTGGCGGCGATCTCAAGAACCAGAACGCGCTCGTTAGGCACATAGCCTTCCTTCTCGAATCGCACTCGATACAGCGTACCCGCGATCAATTCCGGATGCGAAAAGGTCCCGTCTTCCTTGCTATAGAAGTTACGTTGAGAAACTTTCTTACTGGTTTTCCCACCAGTTCCATCGAAGCCACCACCGGCCGCGAGCGACGCCCCAGAATCAGCATCGGGATACTCGACTACGATGAGCACACTGGGTATTGGCTCTCCATATTGATCAACTATTTTCCCCTGCACCAGGGCAGGTCGGTTACCTTGCTGGGTACCACTTGCCACTGAAGGACCAACACTGAGTGCAACTACAAGGATCAAAACGACTACGAACAACCATTGAAATCTCATGGAAGTATTCTAGCGATTAACGTGGACAACTGCACGGGTGTGAGGAGAGTTCAGGATAGCCAAGAGCCTTAGGAACACTGCATATCTTTCGGTCTCGACAGCCTCAGCGAAAAGAAAAATGCCCCGCCCGAGATAACTTCCGGGCGGAGCATTTCGATTCCAGCTCGAAAAAGCTAGACGGTGCGAACGTTCTCGGCCGAAAGACCCTTTGGGCCTTCCGTAACATCGAACTCAACGTTTGCGCCTTCGGCCAACGACTTGAAACCTTCGCCTTGGATGGCGGAGTGATGCACAAAGACGTCCGGTCCACCTTCTTGCTGGATGAAACCGAAGCCCTTGGCGTCGTTGAACCACTTAACAGTACCTGTGGCCATTATTTCGGCCCTCCTTCTGAATGAAACAAAAACATGTAGCCGCTTACCGACAGAAGGTGTTTCTAGGGCACAAAGAAAAGCCCGCCGTGCTTCATGGCGGGTGCCACTGGGTATCCGTCCTAAAGCTAACTACAACCTCTGGTAATTATACCAGCCTGCCCCGGAAGCATGTCTACCTATTCTTGAGAGTTTTTTTAATACCCGTCGATCGCGGTTAAGCGTGCACAATGGCCTAAATTCAGACAGATGGGGCTTAGCGATATCCATGGTACTGGCGAAGTCCGGGGCCAGTGACATCCTCTGGTGGTTGCCAACGCCCAGACTCGAAGTCGAGCCACCGTTCCGTCAATCGCGTCGAATACTCATCGAATGTAGCCTGAGCATTCGGTTTCCCGCGCAGCAGTTCGAACATAACCTGGGGATAAGCTGTGCGAGCAACCTGAACAATTGCTGTCAGGCCATCATAAGCCTCACGCAGATCAGCAGCCATAAAGCTAACGCTGTTGTCGCTGTAGTCGATTCCAGGAAAGCCCTCGAGTGAGCGCAGACTGGCTGGTGGAACAGCTTGTAACGTAGCGTGGACAGGCGTTGAGACCCTCATGACCTTGGCCGAAGCCAAATTTTCGACAGCCTGGCGCGCGCCCGCCGTCAGGTCAGCCCGCGCTTCGGCAACCGGACGGAGGTCTGCGGTCATCGCACTAGTGGCGGTTTTTACGGTGACGTACTGGATCCAAGGCATTGTCTCGAGATCGTTGCCTAGCCGATCGTCACCCGAAGCAAACACCACCGGGACGCCGACGCGGCCCCATGACAGCCCCACCAACTCGGTCTCAGTGATCGGATGACCATTGATTTGAAACTCGATACCGAGAGTGAAGGTATGTGACGCAAATCCTCCGCTGCCGGTCTTAGCGTGCATCCCGACCACTACCACAGCGTCGTACATCGACGATTCCGGCATGTCGAAGTAAGTGTCGAAAGGCTCATCCCGTAATATTTGACTGGCACGAGGGTCGAGTAAATCAGCGCGGACGTCCGGCTCAGGGTTGCCACTGCCGTGCCCGTCAACTATGTGCACCTCGGTTGCACCGCCAGCAAACAAGCCATCGACCACAGCGTTGATGTCAGCAACCAGAAGCTCCTGACCGTGAGGGTATTCGGGACGTGGGTAGTCGAACGACTTCCAGTCATCCTGACCAGATAGTCCCTCCATGTCATGCAGGACTAAGACTCGGAGTCCATCCGATACATTGGGAGCAGCATCAACAATCCGCCAAGGCTCCTTTGGTTGGGCAACGGATACCAAAGGTTGATCGGAAACTGTCTCTTCGGTCGCCACACAGGCAGGCGTTACGAAACCGACAATCAAAAGGAATGTCACCAGTATTCGAGTCATCCGAATCCCTCCTCACCGGGCCCACCATATCGTCAATAAGCGGAAGGTTAATTGACAGCGCTGATGAGCACACATCTAATTCTTACTGGGAAAGCATTCCACGTTCGCTTAGAATTCGCACAACCTGACCCAAGCACCGTAATCTCAAGTTATGATTCGACGCGCGTTTCTTCTGATCGTTCTGCTTATGGCACCCAGCACGAACGCCTTTGCAGGGCCAGATCAATTCTCGGTACCGAAACCTGACTTTTCAGGAAGTTGGGAATTGGTTCGCAGCGAGAGCCGGATTGAAACACCTTACGGTCTGGCCGGATTACGAAATTCCGCACCGACACAGCTCTACATTCAACAAAATTCGAGCCAGACGGTCATCCTCACCACCCGGCATCCAGGGGTCTTGCCACGTTCGTACCAATTCAACGGGCAGACCTGGTTGCTAGCTATCGAAGGCGACCCAACTAAGCTACTGATGAGCTCACGCATTCGGGGACTCTCCCTCATTACGACGGGTGTCGGCAGGATAGCCGGAGAAACTGTCAACTTGCAGGAAGTCCTTACGATGGGCGCGAACGGCCGAACACTGACCTTACAGGTTACAACCACACGCTCGTCGCGCTCGGAAACCAACACCCTCGTCTACAAACGAGTCGGTCGAAATTCAAGCACCCTTAGCTAGTAAAGGCCTTGATTTCTTCCCTTATCCCATTTCGCTAACGCTACCCTCTCGCCTTCATCTCGCGCCGACGGCCGTGTAAAACGCGCTCGGTGTACCCGTTGGGCTCTCCGCGGCCATCAAAAACCAAATCGAGCGACGCCTGGAACTCGATGCTGCGATCGAAATTGGAAGACATCGCAGTGTAGTGAGGATCGTCGGCATTTTGCTCATCGACGATCGTCGCCATTTTCCGAAAAGTCTCAACCACTTGGTCTTCGGTAACGATGCCGTGGTGCAGCCAGTTAGCAATGTGTTGACTCGAGATACGCAACGTGGCGCGATCTTCCATCAGGCCGATATCGTTGATGTCGGGCACCTTCGAGCAACCCACCCCCTGCCCTACCCACCGCACAACGTAACCCAGAATTCCCTGGGCGTTGTTGTCGAGCTCGGCTTGGATTTCTTCATCCTTCAGATCGCGGTCCGAGAGCAGTGGCAGTGTCAAAATATCGCTAAGCTTGGCACGTTCGCGACCGGTGAGCTGTGCCTGAACTTCCGAAACTGCGACCTCGTGATAGTGCATGGCGTGTAACGTCGCTGCGGTCGGGGACGGAACCCAGGCCGTATTGGCCCCAGCCCGCGGATGCTCGACTTTGATTTCAACCATCTCCGCCATCTCATCCGGAGCCGCCCACATGCCCTTGCCTATCTGTGCTCGACCCGGCAAACCGCACTCAATGCCGATATCAACATTCCAATCTTCATAGGCCAAGATCCACGGCGATATCTTGATCTCCGGCTTAGGAATCATCGGACCGGCTTCCATACTCGTGTGAATTTCATCCCCGGTACGATCTAGAAACCCGGTGTTGATAAAAATTGCGCGGTCCTTCGCTGCGCGAATGCATTCCTTGAGGTTAACCGTGGTACGGCGCTCCTCATCCATAATGCCAATCTTTATGGTCCGAGCGGGTAAACCAAGTGCCAGCTCGATACGCTCAAACAGCTCGACAGTGGCAGCGACTTCATCGGGGCCATGCAGCTTGGGCTTAACAATGTAGACATTGCCGAAGCGACTGTTGGACACCGAGCTTAGATTTTTCAGGTCATGCATCGCGGCAAACACAGTGAGCATAGCGTCGAGGAAACCTTCGGGAATCTCTTCAGCTTCGGCCGTTACCACCGCATCGGTGTACATGTGGATTCCCACGTTACGCACCAACAAAAGGCTCCGCCCCGATAACTTCAATTGACCACCTTGCGGATCGCAGTATGTTCGGTCTGCAGCGAGCTTCCGAGTCATCTCCGAGCCGTTCTTTACGAACGTAGCCTCAAGCGTGCCGTTCATGATGCCGAGCCAGTTACGGTACGCAACAACCTTGTCGGTAGCATCAACAGCGGAAATCGAATCTTCAAAGTCCTGGATCGTGGTGATCGCACTCTCAAGCAGAACATCTTTAACTCCGGCAGGATGTGCGGCTCCCACAACATGGCTAGGATCAATTTGAATTTCGATGTGCAGCTCGTTGTGACGCAAGAGAATCAAGGAAAGCTGCTCATCGGCAACGTCGTAGCCAACGAATTGGGACGCATCAGCAAGCCCGGCCTCGACACCATCGCCGAATACGCACGCCAGGTTACAGATGCCGTGTAACTTACTGAGCTTGAACGCTACAATTTCGGAGTAGCTTCGCTCGCTGAGCGGGACCGCAGTGTCTAGAAACTTTTCGGTCTTCGCCACCACGCACTCCCCACGCACCTGGTTGTAGGAAAGACCGATCTCGGAGCCTTCCTCCTCGGGAATTACGTCGGTTCCATACAGCGCATCGTAAAGGCTTCCCCAGCGGGCATTGGTCGCGTTTAGCGCGTAGCGCGGATTATCAACCGGAACCACCAGTTGCGGACCAGCGACTAATGAGATCTCGCGATCAACCGATTCCGTCGCAATCTGGAAATCGTCGCCCTCGGAAACTAGATAGCCAATTGAAAGAAGGAAGGCACGGTATTCTTCCTCGTCGACGGGTCCATCAACTCGCGCACGATGCCATGAATCGAGTTTTCCCTGCAGGCGGTCGCGCTGGTCGAGAAGAGCACGGTTTTTCGGAGCCAGGTCGGTAACAATCTCATCAAATGACGCCCACACATGATCAGCCTGCAGGCCTGTGCCCTGTGCCATCTCATCGCGAACAAACTCATAAAGCGAATGATCAATTCTTAGATTGCCAACGGTTATACGATCGTTAGGATCGATCATATTGAGTGTCGGTTTTGAGGACGATGTCTGTTGACACAAACCAAAGCGTGAACGAAAAACTAGGGAAAGTCCATGCCGGGAATGACTCCTGGGAAAACTTCTAAAACGACCGGTAGAATCAAAGAGCCTTAATCTTGAGAACCTAAATGGAGAACGCCACGATGAAACGTCTCGCAGCGATGTTGTTGACAGTGTCAATTTTGGGAGGATTCAGTGTGGCGCAGTTCGCTGAGGTCGGTACACTAGATTTCCCGACCTCCGGGTCGCCCGAAGCACAGCGCTATTTCCTGCGGGGCGTGGCGGTCCTGCATAGCTTCGGATGGAAGCAGGCTATCACCGAGTTCCAAGAGGCCCAGCAGCTTGAGCCTGACTTTGCCATGGCCTATTGGGGTGAAACACTCTCCTACAATCACCCGCTGTTTGGTGAACAAGACGCCGATTCGCCGCGTGCGGTGCTTTCACGCCTCGGGGCGAGCCGCGAGGAACGCCTGGCTAAAGCGCCAACGGAACGAGAGCGTGGCCTACTAGACGCCGTCGAAACCCTCTGGGGCGAAGGAGAATGGCAGGACCGCCGCGTCGCGTACTCCGAAGCCATGGGCACCCTACACGAGCAATATCCAGACGACGATGAGATTGCGACGTTTTACGCCGTATCGCTGTTGTCGGCGGCCCGCGCCTTAGGGGATGACACCTTCCGCTTCGAGGTAAAGGCCGGGACGATCGCACTCGACGTCTTCAACCGCAACCCAAACCATCCCGGTGCGCCGCACTATGCCATTCACTCATTCGACGACCCGATCCACGCGCCGCTGGCATTGGAATCGGCGCTACGGTACGCGGAAATCGCTCCAGCCGTGTCACACGCGCGCCACATGCCGACGCACATCTTTATCCAGCACGGCATGTGGGACATGGTCTCCGGACACAACCAATTTGCCTACGACGCCGCCCGAGCGCTTTGGGAAAAAGGCGATAGCGTCTCAGACACCGTGCATTCTCTTGACTGGGGCCAGTACGGTGATCTGCAGCGCGGTGACTACGAAAAGGCCCGTTTGTGGATTGACCGGCTCGAGATGGTCACAGAGGAAAGTGGTGGCCAAAACCGCGCCAGTAACAGTCTTCCCCTATTGAGGGCCCGCTATGTTGTCGAGACTGAGAATTGGGAAACGCTCGAGATTACTGAAGACTCGGCAAGCACTGAGCTACTGGCCACCGGGTTGAGCGCGGTTAAAACAGGCGATTTGGAGACTGCGGAAAAGGCAGCAGAAGCCCTCAAGGGGGCCGGCGGCGGTAATAACCAGGTCATGCACAAAGAAGTCGCAGCGTCGATTCTAGCTGCCCGCGGCGAAACTGATGAAGCGATTGCACTGATGGACGAAGCTGTCGAGATCACGCTCGGGATGCGCCCACCGAATGGGGCAGCCAACCCCGTGAAACCAACCTTCGAGTTGTACGGTGAGATTCTTCTTGGATTCGGACACTATGAAGACGCAATCGAAAAGTTCGAAACATCTTTGTCGCGTATGCCAAACCGCGCCCGCTCGGTCCTCGGCCTTGCTCGTGTCCACGCTAAAATCGGCAACAAAGCGGCCGCGGCTGAGCAATATCGCAAATTAGTCGATATCCGAAAGGGCCACGAAACGCTGCCCGACTACAAAGAAGCGATGGGGTTTCTTAAGAAAGCCAAGCTTGAACAAGCTGCTAAGGAGCGGTAGTAAACCACCCACATCGCACCGTGGCTTACTGATCCACGGTTGCCCGGTTTTTCTTCATCTCCGCCACCAATTCCTTGGCGATCGTGATGAGCTTTTCGTGGCGCGCGCCGCGGTTGCGGATCACTCCATTTTCATCGAGCACATAGATCGTCGGCCAGCCAGTGACGTTCCACTGAGTGGCGATTGGGCCGTCGGTCGATTTTTCACCGTGACCATCCCACCATGAGCGATAATCGAGTTCCTCTTCCACCTTTGCATCCTTGGCAACTTGCAGATCCCCGTCACTATTCACGCCTAGTAAGATGAACTCTTCTTCGTCCATTACCTCGAGTAACAAACGCTGGTAGGGATACTCACTGCGGCATGGCCCACACCAGTGGCCACTGAAAACAATCGCCACCACCTTGCCACGATAATCGGAAAGCTCGAACCGAACCCCATCGAGGTCGGTACCGACAATGTTTGGCGCTTCCTTGCCTAGCATAAGGTTCTTGACCATGAAGCTGCTGCTTTCAAAAAGAGCGGCAGCTTCGGGATGAGTCACCGCCAATCGACCAAGATGGGCAACAATGCGGGAATCTTGCGCAGGTGTCAGGTACCCCTTGTTCAGCCGCGTCGTATAGCGCCATAGATGTAGGTTCGCCTGCCCCTCGAAATCCTCCAGCGTTTCAGGGCGTGCCAAGAGTTCATCGAGTGTCCCCATTAGGTCGTCGACGACATCGTCGGAAAAAAACTCTCCGCCAGTGTTGTATTGGACCGGGGAAAGAAAGCCAATGTCACTCCGATGCGACACACTATCGGCGCCTCCCGTATCTTCAAAACCTACCGATTCATTGAAGCCGACAAGGGGCCCACTGCCCGCGTCGGGAGCCTCAGTGCGGCAGCCCAGTGTGAAACCCCCGATCACTACTATCACGGGAAGCACAAAAACAACGAGGGCTCGAAGCGTCCGCATGACAAGCACTCCTATGGTCGAAACCGAGAGTTAATAGCTCAAGGCTACTCGCTCAAGTGAGACAAGGAAACGACTCACCGCTACGTCTCAAATACCTGCTGTCTAGACGCGGCATCTGGCTAATTTTAGATATGATTACAGCGAATATCCCCTATGTACCACTACTCAACAGGAAGTTCATACCCCTTGCGCGTCGCTGTTTTCGGAGTTGGAGCCATTGGTGGCTATTTCGGGGGCATATTGGCTCGCACAGGCCACGATGTGAACTTCATCGCTCGAGGCGACACGGCTGCGGCCCTGCGACAACGTGGCCTTCGCATCGAGAGTGGTACGGGAGACTTTCTCGTCCATCCCGCACAGGTATTCGAAGACCCGGCACAAGTGGGGTCTGTCGAGCTGGTAATACCCGGGGTCAAAGCTTGGCAACTGTCAGAGGTTGGACCAATGCTCAACCAGATGCTCACCGAAGGTTCCGCTGTTCTTCCCCTGCAGAATGGTGTGGGGACGACCGACGATCTGGTTAAAGCTCTGGGCCAAAGCCACGTTCTAGGGGGTGTGGCCAAGATCTTCTGTTATCAAGTTGCTCCCGGTCATGTGCGGCATGATGGCGCCACGCCCACTCTAGTAATTGGCGAACTCGACAACCGCGTCAGCAAACGACTCAAGTCGCTGCAGGAGGCTTTCCAAGAAGCCGGAGTAAACACTGAGGTGCCCGAAGATATCCATATTGCTATTTGGTCGAAGTTCCTCATGATCACCTCGGTGAGCGGGGTTGGGACCGCTGAGCGTGTCGCGATCGGCAAGCTCCGGACCGAGCGCCGCACACGACGGCTCTTAATTAACAGCATGATAGAGATCGAGACCCTTGCCCACAGTCTTGGAATAACTCTGGCGGATGACATCGTCGCGTCGACTCTAGACTTCGTCGACAGTTTGCCCGCGCACGCTATGCCATCGATGCAGCGCGACTTCATGGATGCACGCCCCTCGGAACTTGGAACACTACTTAGCACCGTGAGGCAGTTGGGAGAGACGGCCAATCTCAATCTGCCAGTCAACCGAGCCCTCTGCGAACTCCTGTTTCCTCTCGAGTAACGCCCAGGGAAGACAGGACGGACACAGACTGCAAATCGTTGGTGGGGGGCTTCTAACGAGAGTTAAACCCGGTTCTTAACGCTAACGCAGTAACCTTGCTACCTGGCGAACGGTAACGTCGTTTGGATCGATTTCGAGGGCACGGGTTAGCGCCTGCTGAGCCTCATTGGTTTCACCAATCTGGGCCAGGGCAAACGCGAGCTGGGCCCAGACAGCAGCGGCATCGGGCGTAGCTTGGGAGAGCCTGCGTAGCACATCGGCTGACTGACGTGGCTGCTGGAGCAGAAGGTATAGGTTGGCAAGGCGCTCAAGAAGCTCAGGATGATTGGGTTCCATACGTTCAGCGGCATGGTAGGACTTCAGCGCCTCATCGAGTTTCCCGCTATCGTGATGAAAGACACCGCTAAGAAGCGCGAGCGAGAAGTTGCCGGGGAAAATACCCAGAGCTTCGGCGATTAAATCCTGGGCCCCAGTCAGGTCACCGGCAGCATATAGCGCGTTCGCCAGCTCTGCGTATGCTGGCAGGTACGAGGAGTTGAGCTCCAATGCTCGCTCAAAGAAATCGACAGAGGTAGCTATGTCACCAACCTTAAAAGCAAGCTGGCCAAAGTAGAGATGCAGCGCAAGCAAACCCGCTTCAGGTTCTTCAAGCATCCCGTCAAAGCGCTCCGTTTTACTCTCTACGTAGTAGATGATGTGTTCGTCGGGAATAAGTTCGTCGAGCTGGCCAAAGATTTTGTCAACGTCAGCGAAGCGCTTCTGTTCGATGGCGACGATCGAATCGAGGAGTCCACGAACAAAGGCCTCGTAAGTTTCGATCATGTTCTTGGGGTCGGTGTCACGACGATCTCGGCCACCTCCCCCACCACTGAGGTAACCGAGAGCTTGGAGTGCAGCGATACTCTCGGCGTCGACGATCCCACCTTCCACCATCGAGACATCATCGCCACCAACAAATTGCTGGAGAGCACCCTGCATCATGGCAGCACGCTCGGCATCAGTGTCGACCAGGTTTTTCGTCTCTTCTGGGTCAGCTTCCAGGTCATATAGCTCCGGCTCGGGTGCCGCGATGTATTTATAGTTGCCGTCAATCAACGCCCGCAGTTCGCTCCATCCAAAGTCCAAGTAAGGAATGAGGCTTTCTGAATAGATCGCCCGACCAGACCACTCCTGGTCATTGAAATGACGGCTGAGATCGACGCCGGAATTGGATGGAATCGGCAAACCGACCATTGTCAGGACCGTTGGGAAGATGTCGATCACCCCGACCCTCCCCATAGCCACGATGCCGCTGGGAACTTCACCTGGCGCCCAAAAGATCAGCGGGACTCGGACGGTGCTGTCGTATATAAAAAACGAGTGCGTCTGCTCTCCGTGATCACCGAGACCCTCACCGTGGTCAGAGGTCAAAATAATCAGTGTGTTGTCGGCTGCACCGGACTCCTCCAGAACCTGCCGTAACCGACCAACCATTGCGTCGACGTAGGCCACTTCCCCGTCATAGGGGCTATCGGTGTACCGGCTGCCAAAAGGCTCTGGGGCAGCGTACGGATCATGTGGGTCATACATGTGAACCCACGCAAAAAATGGGGCGGATTGACTGCGAATCCACATGCCGGCCTCGTCCACGACGCTCTCTCCGGGTCGCTCGCCACTCGTGTCGCCGGTCACTCGCTGGTACGGCGCCAATCCGCTAAACTGCTCGAAACCTTGTGCCATGCCGAATTGTGCATCTAGAACAACCGTTCCAGTGAAACTCCCGGTGACATAGCCGGCAGCAACGAATTGCTCAGCCAGCGTATTGACGTCATCCCGCAACACAAATGCGCCGTTGCTGCGCACACCATGTTCAAACGGTTGCAGCCCGGTCATGATCGAGGCGTGGGCCGGTAAGGTGGCCGGTACGGTAGTGGTTACTTGCTCGAACCGAATCCCCTCAACTGCCAACCGGTCGATGTTTGGCGTCTGCACACCATCGTACCCGTACACACCAAGCCGGTCGGCACGCAGCGTATCGATTGTGATTAGGAGTACGTTGTAGCCGTCGAGCTTGTCCGCGATTTGGCCAGAGCCTGAAGAAACCCCAAAGAAGAGGGGGGCAAGCAAGCCAACGATCAAAAAAGCTGTTGCCCCCTTCACCTTGCTCCCTAACCTCCTAGTCCCCTGGACCCGATCCGAAGTGGTCGGATGGAGGATCTTTTGGTCGATCATCAGGAGACGAATTCTACCAGCGCCCCATGGTTTGACACCCAGGATAACGCGCGTTTCACTACCCGTAGGTTGTCCGCTGCAACCTTCGCGGGATAGGTGCAGCGGTTTTCTGAAAAATCCCGGTTAGGAAGGGTGGGCCCCCCTCATTTACATGGGCATAGCCTGCGACCAACATGAGCCTTCAGCATGACATCGTAATCGTCGGCGGTGGTGGAGCAGGACTCCGCGCGGCCATAGCCATCGCTGAGACCAATCCTTCGCTCAGCGTGGCAGTCGTTAGCAAGGTATACCCGATGCGCAGCCACACTGTGGCCGCAGAGGGTGGCGCTGCTGCGGTGATCAAAGACAATGACAGTCTCGACGAACACTTCAAGGACACTGTTGGCGGCAGCGATTGGCTCGCGGACCAAGACGCCGTAGAGTTCTTTGTCAAAACAGCCCCAGAAGAAATGATCCAACTCGAGCACTGGGGCTGTCCGTGGAGCCGCGAACCGGACGGTAGTGTGGCGGTTCGCCCCTTTGGTGGGATGAAGATCGAGCGCACCTGGTTCGCCGCGGACAAAACTGGCTTTCACATGCTTCACGCGCTCTACCAAACCTCCCTGAAGTACAGCCCGATTACCACTTATAACGAGTGGTTCGCCACAAAAATTCTCGTGGAAAACAACCGCTGCCAGGGGGTTGCTGCTCTAGACCTTCGCACCGGCAAGGTCGAAACCGTTCTCGCGGGAGCCGTAATCATGTGTACGGGGGGAGCCGGCAAGATATTTCCTTTCACGACTAACGGAGCGATCAAGACGGGCGATGGCATGGCGATGGCCTATCGGGCAGGTATCGGCCTAAAGGACATGGAGTTCATCCAGTATCACCCCACCGGCCTACCCGGTACAGGCATCCTCATTACCGAAGCAGCGCGCGGTGAAGGCGGAATTCTTATCAACAAGGACGGTTATCGATACCTGCAAGACTACGACCTAGGCACTCCGCTGGAAATCACGGATCCAAACCATCCTGTAAAGAAGAGCATGGAACTCGGCCCGCGTGACAGGCTTAGTCAGGCGTTTATGAGAGAAAGAGACAAAGGTGGCACGATCCCCTCAGATGGTGGTCCGGTCGTTCACCTAGACATCCGGCACCTCGGGGAGAAAAAGATCGACAAGAAGCTCCCCTTCGTGCGCGAACTAGCTAAGAATTATGCTGGCATCGACCCAGTCCACGCGCCTATTCCGGTGCGCCCAGTCGTTCACTACATTATGGGAGGCATAGATACGGACATTAACTGCGCCACCCAGTTGCCAGGTTTGTACGCGGCTGGCGAGACTGCCTGCGTCTCCATCAATGGTGCCAACAGGTTAGGGTCCAACTCACTTACCGAGTTGCTGGTCTTCGGCGGGGTCGCTGGCCGTGCCGCGGCGGAATTCGCTAAAGCTAATCCGGACCTTGACGAAGCCGCCCTTGAATTACAGGGAGCCGACGAGCAACAACGAATCGCCCGTGATTTTATAAATAAGCGGGGTGGTACCGAACGCATAGCGACACTTCGCAAAGAAATGCATGAAACTATGGAAGAAGGAGCGGGAATCTACCGTACCGATGCCGCACTGCGAACCACCAGTGAGAAGCTCGTCGAGCTTCGTGAGCGGTTTGTCAATCTCTTGATCGAGGATCGAAGCCTGACCTTCAATACCGAACTGACGTCGGCACTCGAGCTCGACTTCATGCTCGATCTGGCGCTTACGGTGACAGAAAGCGGCCTGGCGAGAACCGAGAGCCGAGGTTCACACCAGCGAACCGACTACCCGGAGCGTGACGACGCGAACTTCCTCAAGCACAGCCTAGCGTTCAAAACCAACGATGGCGTCCGCATCGACTACAAGGACGTCGTAATCACGAAGTGGCCGCCCGAAGAACGCGTCTACGGGAGATAGGAGGACCGGCTTGGCGAAGACAATAGAGCTTGAGATCTTCCGTTATAGGCCGGAAGAGGAGTCCGAGCCAACGTTTCAAAGCTACGAGGTCCCATTCAATGAAGAATGGGTCGTTCTAGACGCGATCAACTATATAAAAGACGAAATCGACGGCACGATTTCGCATCGATGGTCTTGCCGGATGGGCGTCTGCGGAAGCTGCGGGATGATGGTCAACCGAGTTCCGCGACTGACATGTGCAGCGTTCCTGAAGGAGTATTACCCGAGAAAAATCCGGGTGGAACCCCTCGATGGCTTTCCAGTAGAACGCGACCTGGTCACCGATATGGACGTGTTTGTCTCGAAACTCACGGACGTCAGCCCGTGGATCATTCGCAATGAGGGCGAGGAAAAGCCGATCGAGGAAGGCACATATTTGCAGAGCCCCCGCGAACTCGCCGAATATAAGCAATACTCAATGTGTATTAACTGCATGCTCTGTTACGCAGCATGTCCAGTTTTCGCTCTTGATACGAATTTCCTCGGGCCCGCGGCGATCGCCTTGGGACAGCGCTACAACATGGATTCTCGTGACCAGGGGCGCGACCAGCGCCAGGAGGTCATCGCTTCGCACGATGGCGTTTGGCACTGCACCTTCGTAGGTGAATGCAGTGCGGTCTGCCCCAAGGACGTCGACCCTGCCGGCGCCATTCAACGAGCCAAACTTTCGAGCACCACAGATTACTTTAAGGACCTCTTGATGCCGTGGGGCAAGCGAAAATGAGCCTCAAACAAAACCTCATTTGTGGGGACCACCTAGTATGAGCTACATACGCAAGGTTCCAAACACCTGGTGGCTCCAACGAAAACCCTACTTTTTATTCATCGTCCGCGAACTTACAAGCGTGGCTGTCGCAGGCTATTGCGGTTTTCTGCTTTACCTCATGTACGCGCTTAGCAAGGGAGAAGATGCGTATTCTGCCGCCATTGGTCTGACGACTTCTCCAGCGAGCTACACCCTGCACACGATCGGCTTGCTACTGGTTCTCTACCACACAATCACCTGGTTCAACGTCACGCCGAAGGTGCTCGTCTTCCATCTCGGTGAAGAGAAAGTTCCCGCCGTGGTAATCGCGGGGGCGCACTATGCTGGTTGGCTTGCCACATCTGCTCTTGTCGCATGGTTATTGCTGGGAACAGGAACCTCGGTTTAGCGATGGCAAAGTCAAACGAACCAATCTTTTGGTCGCTGTTCTCGGCGGGCGGCATGGTAGCAGCGCTGTTCCTCCCAATCTTGATGGTAATCACTGGCTTCCTAATCCCGAACGGCTTGGCGCCCCTCGATACGTTGTCGTACGAGCGAGTACATTCCGCAATCTCTGGCAGCAACATCGTGAAACTTGTTCTTTTCACTGTGATCGCCCTACCCTTTTTTCACTGGGCACATCGCTTCAAATTCACTCTCGTTGATATCGGGCTTCGCAAGATACGGCTTCTACTTGGCGTTCTTTGTTACGGCGGTGCCATCAGCGCGACCGTGATCACTGCGATCATTCTTTGGCGGATTTAGGGGTCGGTAACCGAGCCGATTACTATCTGAGGGAAGTTGCTTCAAAGCAAGACTGCCTGTAACACTACCCTTCATGACTCCATCGCCTATCCCCACCGCGGGCAGCTTGTGGACAACCTTTGTCCTTTTGGCGATGGTCCTCGGCTACGCCGAGCAACAACGCTTCGAGGCCACTGTTTCGCGTGTGCGCGTCGACGTGATTGTGCAAGACAGTGAGGGTGACTTTGTTGACGACCTAACAGTCGACGATTTCCGCATTTTTGAGGACGGTAACGAGCAACCCATTCTCAGTGTTCAAATGGTCGATCTGCCTGCGGGTGTGCTGTTTGATCGTAGTCGGTCTGTAACCACCTCGATACCAACGAATCTTGTCTCCAACACCGATCCGTCTAGCGGTACGCCTAGCGAGCGAAGCGGAGACTTCGGCGCGATGGTTTTCGTTGTCGACTTCCAGAACCTCGACTTCCGCAACAAGCTGCGCTTCACCGAGGCTTGGGAAGATCTCATCGCGCAAAGCGACGGTCTTCAGATTCCGAGGGCCGTCTATCTAATTGACCAGGTGGGCCGCCTTGAGGAACTCGCACCGCTGACCCAAGATCCTGAAACGCTCCTCGCCGCCGCCGAAGAGGTAAGCAATCGGTCGAGTGTGCGCAAGTCGTTGCGCGACGAGCGCATTGAAGCATCTGGGCCGATCGACGCGATGCTGCGCCGCTACCGTGACCGCGACAACGCCATATACACCTACGAACTGCTCACTCAGTTTGCCGAGGGTCTCTCAGCACGGCCCGGGCGCACCGCGCTCATCTGGGTCTCAACAGGTATCTCTCTGATGTACGGGGACGCCTACCAAAACTCGAGTCGCCGAGACACGCGTTCGGATGATGCGGGTTCCCCCAATCCGATGATCCTGGCGCGCCAGGAAGCGTTTCATCGGGCCGCCAACAGCGCCAACGTGAGCGTCTACACTCTCGATCCGACGCCCAAGATCGAACAGGTCGCGGGCATCGCTGATGCCCGCTTCGGGCCAATCGGAGAGGACGGCGTCACACCGTTGGGGGCTAGTAACCAGATGAGCTACGAACTCGATGCGATACGAAATTCACTCCGGCAAGCGGCTGCCGAAACCGGCGGAAAGGCGTTCATTGGTTGGGCCGACCTCACCGGTGTGTTGCGCGATATCGAAGCCGACACCGGCCGCTATTACTTATTGACCTATGCCGCACCCCAACCCGAGGGCGACGGCGAGTACCACGATATTCGCGTCGAAGTGCTGCGTGAGGATGTCGATGTCCGGGCCCGCGACGGCTATTACTACTACCTTGCAGACGATCGCCGTAGTCGTTTTGTGAGCGCTGCGTTATCGCTCCCCGGGACGGTGGCAGACCTGCCGTTGGAAGCTCAGGCAACCCGGAGTTGGTCGGCCAACGGTGTGGCGAGCGTGATGGTCTCCATCGCCCTCAATGCCGAGGAAGTCGGTTTGAGTGTCGACGAAGAGGGCATCTACGCCGGGATCGAAGTCCACGCTGCCATTCTCGATGATCGCTTGGAAACTAAGGAGGAGCACCACGGCGGGTTGCAGCGACGGTTGCGACGTTCATCCGCAATGCAACTCAATGCTCTTGCCGGGCTGCCACAGATCAACAGCCTGCCTCGTGGTCAGCTACTCGTATACCGGATGGAATGGATGCTCCCACCGGACGAGTACGACATCCGTGTGATGGTCCTCGACGAAACAACCGGGCGGGTCGGCTCTGCCCGTATGCTCGTCGAAATCTCGGAAAACGAACTCGTCGAATGGCACACGAGCGATTTGCTGCTGATTGAAACTGACGGTGCCAATATAGCCCGGCCTGTTGTCAACGGCCGCATTCCAGCACGGCGCGTCGTATCTGCGTTTCTCGAGGTGTACAACGGCGTTACTCCGTCTGTCAGCGGTTATATCCAGGCAATCAACAGCCCCGAATCGGCACTCACCGATGGCGCGGAGATCTTCTACACGCCTCTTGATGGCGATCCCGACGGTATCCATCGGGGAGCGTTTATTCTCCCTCCCTTGTCACCAGGCACCTTTCAACTGCGCTTCGACATCGACGATCCTGGTGCGGCACAAAGAACCTCCTTGGAAACAACTATCGAGGTGCTTCCAGCACCTGCCCAGCGGTGAACACCCCGCGGTCAGTCACTCTTCTCCTGCTACTGGCGACCGCATGTACGCCAGAAAGCTCGGCACCTTCTAGCTCCGGGGATCCACAAATGTTTCCTTGGGAGGGAACGATCGAGAAGTTTGGCAGTGTCATTACCGTTCGCAACCCCAACTCCGGTATTTGGGATGATGCACCTGTTCCACCGCTTCGGTTCGAACCCGACGGTTTATTCGGAGGACCGGAGACCCAAATTGAAGGTATTGCCGCGGCAATCGTCGACGCTAATAGCAATGTCTATATCTATGACAACCATCGCCACGAGCTGGTCGGTATGGATCCCGAGGGAACGATTCTCTGGCGGGCCGGTCAAGAGGGAAAGGGTCCGGGGGAATTCAGTGCGGTACGCGGTGCGGCGTACGACGGAGACAAAACTATCTACCTTGTCAACCAGGAAGGTACCCGGCTCGATGCCTGGAAGACGAACGGCACGTTAAGCGGCAACGTCGAACTGGCTGAGCTTGGTATTGGAAAGACTTTCATGGGTGGTTTCTTACCGCCGAACCGCGTCGCCTTGCTTGCTGACGATGTCTTCAGCAGTGCAACTAACGCGTACATCATCGTCGAACTGGGAGATGAACCGCGAGTTACCCATAACTTTCGAATCGGTACGGACCCGCTTATGCCTATACCGCCCGGCCTTGTCTTACAGCTGAGTCACTACTTCGTAGACGATCGGATTTTGGTTGGCACTTGGGAACGTTATCTGCTGCGAGAATACGATGACGCCGGCAAGTTGCAGCGCCGGGTGACTCGGCCTGTCAAATACTTGCGCCGCCCTGGTTTCGCCGCCCGTGGCACACAGTTCGCTGCCATTTCGTTCGGCGGACTCGGCGCACCCATCGTTTTGCCTACTGGCCACTGGATTGTCGTCGCCTCATGGCCCACTAATGTCGACGATTCAAATGCCTACGTCGAACTCCCACCCCAACAGCGTCCAGCAATCCAATGGAGTTCTTCAATTGACCTGTTCGATCCTGAAGGACGCTTTCTGTATTCACTCGAAACCCCCGGTAGCCCCGTGCCGGCTATCGGAGGACCGTGGGCCACAGATACCGAGGGTCGGCTCTACACCGTAATCGCCCAACCATTTCCTCAGGTACGTCGCTATCGCGTTGTAATTGACCCTCCACAATAGCTTTTGCCTCCGTGGAATTGCCCGTGACTAGTTCAACAGGTTTGTCGGGCACCTATTTTACAAGGGCGTGTTGTCTAATTGCCCGCGGCATAGTTACGCACGTCCTCCTAAGCTCCGGTCCCCATCTACTAGATGATCGCCTTTCGCTCCTTTAACCTGTTCGTGTGAGCGAAAAGACCGGTAACCAATTGTTATTCCCGCGCGGTATCTGGGCCCTATTTGTGGTTTGTCTCATCCTTGCAATCTGGTTGCAAATGAGCCAAGCACCGATCCTTGATCGCCCGGTGCTTGGCGATCGAGGAGCAACAAATGTAATAACTTTCGGCCTTTTCATAGTCTGCGGGCTCACCTCGGGAGTTTGGTTTGCCTTCTTTGGAGCATTCGAGAGAAATTTGCGCCTTGGTGTTCCGTTAGCTTTAGTCGGGTTGGTTGTTGTTTTCTTCACGCTGTTCCGAATCGACAGCGTTGGCGGAGAAATGGCACCCCACTTCGTATGGCGATTCGCCGACGCCTCTGATCATGCTCTCGAGGTTCCTGCTGTCGACTCGATGGGCGGCATTGATCTTACGACAACCAACCCTTGGGACTTTCCGCAGTTTCTGGGCCCATCCCGAGATCTCTCGGTGGACTCGGTAGTCTTGAGCCGTGATTGGGAGAGCGAACCGCCCGAGATTATGTGGCGGCAACCGATTGGTGCTGGATGGTCGAGTTTCGCGGTAGTCAACGGCTACGCTGTAACACAGGAGCAACGCGGCAATATCGAAATGATCACCTGTTACGAAATCGAAACCGGTGCGCTTGTATGGAGCTTCACGATTGAAAACCGTTTCGAGAGCATCGTAGCTGGTACCGGGCCACGAGCCACACCAACCGTGCATGAGGGGATCGTCTACGCCCTAACAACCAACGGGGTCTTCTTGGCACTCAACGGGACTAACGGGAGGCTTCTCTGGCAGCACAATCTACCAGCAGAGTACGGAATGTCACCGAAACAGGAGCTTGCTACTGTCTCTTACGGTCGCGCTAACTCACCTCTAATAGCAGGACCATTAGTCATCGTTCCAGCGGGTGGCCTCCCTCACGGGCGCCTGGTAACTCTGGTTGCCTTTGACAAGAAAAATGGCAAGAAGATTTGGGAAGGTGGCAACCAACAAATCAGCTACAGCTCACCAGCAATCGCCACACTGGCTGGGGTCGAGCAGGTTTTGATCATCAGCGAGGCAGCCGCTAGCGGACATTACTTGGAAAGCGGGGAGGTTCTTTGGCAGGTACCTCGACCAGGCCGGACAAACGCTGATCCGAACGTTTCACAGGCCGTAGCGGTTCCTCCAAACCGTGTTTTCGTCTCCAAAGGATACGGCCTTGGCGGCGCTCTCTTCGAACTGACGGCGCAACCTGGAGGCAACATGTCGGTGAAGGAGGTGTGGGCCAACAGTCGTGTACTACGCACGAAGTTCACCAACGTGACGATCTACGACGGATATATATATGGTCTTTCTGATGGCATTCTCGAGTGCGTCGACCTCGAAACCGGCAAACGCGTATGGAAGCACGGCCGCTACCACCACGGGCAAATTCTCCGCTCCCACGACCTGCTAATCGTGCTCAGCGAAGACGGCGAAGTGTTTCTGGTTGAAGCGACGCCCGAGCGTCGCGATAACGTTCTAGGAAGCTTCGAGGCCTTATCAGGAAAGACCTGGAACAATTTCGCACTTTATGGACCGTACCTCGTAGTCCGGAACGCTGACGAAGCAGCTGTGTACCGGCTGCCCTTGGCGAATTGAAGACGAAATTTGAAAATCGGCAGCTTGATGGAGTCGCTAGTCGATCGGGTCCCGATTACCTGCCACCGGGTCAACCTCCAGAGAGGCTCAGGTAACATCCCGGAGCGATAGTTCCCTTCGATTCCACCTCAGTACCCGCTTCGACGGCATTGAGTGCATCGACCATGTAGTTTTTCCTCGGGGCGATCTTTGTGAAACCGATGCCATACTGGTCATCGACCGCGCCCCGGTAGCGCAAGATCCGGGTAGCATCTAGCACAAATACTTCCGTCGATGTGGTGGCCTCAAGCGCATAGGCAATCGGCGCACCAGGATCAAGTACGTAGGGTGCTTCGAACCCATAAGCGTCAATCTCATCCTTAACCACTTCAAGCGTGTCTGCCTTATTGACATTCACATAGAGGAAGCCAAAACCTTTGTCACGGTATTCGTCTTCAATATGCCCCAGGCGGGTGCCGTACTTCCGTGACACAGGACAAAACACGTCACGCATCACCACAACTAGGCCACTGTCGCCCATTATCTCGGCGAGGTCTTTTCTGTTACCACCAATGTCAATAAATTCAACGTTGGCGATCAGCTCTCCAACCCGTGGCGCGGCATCACCAAGGTCGAGTGGTTCGCCTTTGAACTGCAACACGCCACCCGCAGGGTGCTGGCCCTGCTGTAGGCTACCTGCCTTGACCGCAACTGGTCTCCACGCACCAATGGCAAGAGCAATCGCTCCGAGAATCACCAAAGTAATCCGCAAAAACTTCATGCACGTGCTCCACAAGTTCGTGTACTCGCCGCGCCAGTCCGCCACCGACCATGCAGCAGTCCTGGGTAGCTTTGTGGAAATCAGACTACACGTTCTTCAAGCCGTTGGCTGATCTGTGCCTCTCCAAACACGGCACCAGGAAACTCTCCAACCAAGGTCGTTTCCGTGACTTTGTTAGTCAGGTCAATGTCTTTGCCAGTTTCGGTCACGACTCTAATGTAATTTCCGGTTAATCCACTCCACCGAACACATTCCAGCCTTGGCTCCGCTGACTCCCATAACACCGGGACAGTCCGACCAATGAACCGTGCCTTAAAATCAGCCTCGCAAACAGCACCCAACGCCTGCATTCGATTACTGCGTTCCTGAACGACAGGAGGTAATACCTGCCTGGGCATCATTGCCGCCGCGGTGCCTTCCCGAGGTGAGTATCGAAACACGTGCAACTTCGCGAATTTCATTTCCTCAACGAAACCAAGGGAGGTTTCGAATTCCATATCACTCTCGCCGGGGAACCCAACGATAATGTCGGTTGTGATCGATATTTCAGGGACAACCTCCCTTGCCTGACACACTAAGGTGCGAAAAGAAGTTTGATCGGTCCGTCGGGCCATGCGACGCAGGGTATCGTCGCATCCACTCTGTAGCGGAAGATGCACGTGTGGAAGAAGTCTTGGCTCCTCCTCCCAGAGGGAAAAAAACTTGGGGCCGAGATCCCAAGGCTCGAGCGAAGATAGCCGTAACCTTGCGATGGTTGTTTCATGGAGTATAGAGCGCACCAAGCGTAGGAGTCCCTCCTGGCTGTTTTGATCATGCCCATAGCTCCCGAGGTGCACACCGCTGAGGACAGCCTCACGATAACCTGCTTGCACCAGGTCCTGGATCTCCGCAACGATCTCCCCTACAGCCCTACTTCGACTGCTGCCCCGGGCCACCGAAACAATGCAGAATGTGCACCGGTTGTCGCAGCCATCCTGTACCTTGACGAAAGCACGGGTTCTTCCGTTCCAGTTCGCTCGCAACGCGTCATCAGACTGTAAGGGGAACGCTTCCGGTGACGGCAAAACTTGAGCGTCGCTAAGAATCCCCGCATCTTTCAAGACACTGGGCAGCTCATCTTTATGCTGGTTGCCAACCACTAGGTCTACACCTAACGCCGCAACTTCGTCGGGCGACAGCTCCGCATAGCATCCGGTCACGATGATCGCGGCTGTCGGATTTACTCGTCGCCAATGGCGGATAAGCTTGCGCGACTTACGAGCCGCGACATGAGTCACCGCACAGGTGTTCAAGATCATCAAGTCAGCAGCCTCACCGGGCCCAACGATACGGTGCCCGTTGCCAGCAAGAACACGAGCAAGATGCTCAGCCTCCCCGATGTTCAAGCGACAACCGAGTGAATCGATCCGTGTTCTCATAAACAAGCCTGGACAGAAAGCGTCACCATCATCAAGGAGTCCGTGGGGGGGCAGCAACCAGTAACTGCCAGATCGCGTACACGGCAACTAGGGCCCACACGATATTAAGCGCCGTCGACGGATACGACATGTAGTAAAACGTGTTTACAGCCAGTCCCAAACCACCGAAAAAATTAAGGCTCTGATAAGTGTACGAGGCTGCTATTACTCTCCCCGTGGAAACAAGAGCATAGGCTACAAGGACTGCCCCCGCGGCAAACCAACCAATCACATCGACGGTCAACTTCACAATGTCCGCGATTGTAGCCTCGGCACTCATAAGAGGCTGCTCATTGCGACTGGCCTGACGCGAGTCTAATGCGCAAAGAATCTCCTGGCTGAATACGGTCGACGATTCGGCGCCCCTCGACGACGTGACCGAGAACAGGGTGAATACCCGTCAGGTGCGGCTCCAGGGAATGGACAATGAAGAATTGACTGCCCCCGGTATCCCGGCCAGCGAGAGCTAGCCCGACCGTCCCATGGGTATACGGGATCGGGGTTTCTTCGCTCCTTAGACTCCCCGGGGCCCCTCCATATCCCACGGCCGTCGGGTCGCCCGCCTGAATAACGAAACCGGGCACTACTCGATGAAACACCATGTCACCGAAAAAACCTTCTTTAACCCACTCTAGGTATGCGTGTGCAGTAAGCGGCGCCCAGGCTGATTGAAGTTCCCAAACGATGGCACCGCGCGGTGTTTCAACCACCAACCGGGGCGGTACCTGCTGTAGAGCAAGTAAATCTTCAGCAAGTCCCCGGTAGTCGGTCAGTGTCCGTCCGGTCTCGACCGGCCCAACAGCTTGTTTCATTAACTCTGCGGCCCTCGAGCCTGCCTCCGGGGGCGCGTTGCGTAAAGACCAAAGACGGACATTACGGTCGGGATCGGGAAGTAAAGCCGACGCACGTAAGCGCATCGTCGCGGCGTCAATGCTGTGCGCTGCGTCAAGTAAGATCAAACGTGGTTCAAGTGAACCCGTGCCTGCTAAATCACGCTGGGCATCCCATATCGCGTTGGTCCATCGCGCCTGTGAACCCTCTCCCAAAAGGGCCCTGGCCGCCCATAACCGAGCAATAACCTCACCGGCTACTGCCTGTAAAACTGGGCTTCCGTCCCGCAGAAGTTTTTCGGCCGCTATTCCCGCTTGTTCCGGATCAAATTTCTCAATCTGACGAAGCGCCTCGGCACGCGCAGCTTCGGGCCCGTAAGTAGCCAGGACCGAGAACCAACCATCGGCATCAGCATCACCAGCAGTAACTAGGGCTCGAACGACTTCAGCGGCCTCCAAAGGAGCAACGCTAAGCATAGAGGGGATTTCATGGGTGCCAGATTCTCCTGGGGACGCCTGAATGCCATAAACATCTCGAACCGCATCAAGACCCTTCTCAGCCAGGCTTCCACCAGCCACGGAAAGTGCCGCAACCGCTGACGAACGCTTGGCAGCATCGGCGCTATGAATGTCCATAACGACACGATCTTCCGGGACCGAGAACCTCCCAGGAGCCCAGGCAAGTGTTTTAAGGGCTAGGCGTTGCACATGGCGATCGCGATTCGCTGACGCCCTTAAAACAGCCGTGAAGACTTGATCATCCACTTCAGCTTCGCGCTGCCACAAATCGATAGTCCAGTTCAGCGCTGCGCAGACCACGCGCCAATCATCGTCGTTAAGGAAGGTGGCTAAGAACCGATTTGCCACGCCTACTGGAGCGTCATAGAGACCCCTCATCGCCGCAATGCGAACTAAGGGGTTCGGATCCTCCAAAGCTGCAGCCAGTGCCGGCATAGCATCCGGGTCGGCGAGGCGCCGCAACGCCGTGGCGGCCGCTAACCGTACCGACCCTTCTTCCGATCCTAGATGTGGAACCGCAATCCTCGCTGAAGCATCAGGGAGCCGCCACCAAGCTCCTAGAGCTGCCTCAAGTACACGTGGCGAGCGTGATGTATCTTCCAGAATCACCGCGATCGCTGACATCGCCAGCGGATCCTTCTGAATACCTAATGCCCATAAAGCCTGGACGACCACCAAGTTCTCGGGGTCGTTCAGCAACGTAACGAGACGCTGGGCAATTCGGGTCCGGGTGGCAACGCTCAGCGTTGGTTCGAGGTCAAGCTCAAGCAAACCTAGGCCGAACGCCGCCAGTGCGCGTACCGAGGGGACTGGGTCCCGCGCCATCTCTATCAATCGGAGGTAGCCCGCCGGCAGACCAACCCGGCCAATCGCCAAGGCTGTGCGACCGCGGACCCGCGGTTCTGGTGACTCAGATAACCGCAGTAATGCTTCGGTAAGGTCGCGACGGTCTTCCGCCTGCAGAATTGTAGAAGCAGCCTTAAGGTCAGCAGGAAGTCCAAGAGGAAGTCTGTCGGCCGTTAGTTGCACATTTTCCTGAGCAGGATAAGCCACCACGTCCATCGTGGAGCCTGAAGTAAAGCCTCCGAAACCGACAACCCATAACATGCCCATCGTCAGGGTCGAATAGGAAGATTCCATCGTTTTTCTACCCAGCTGCTCTGGGCGAAATGGCAGCATTACGCTCGCATCTCTCGGGCGCGAGTCTAGCAGGGTGCCACGATATGTTGACGTGTTGCTGGGCACGCTAATGAAAATACGGAAATAATTGAAAACACGGAAAATAATTGTTGACAGTTTTCCAGTAACCATTAGGCTGGTTTTGGCTCGGGTGAACGCCCCGGCTGAGCGGCGGAAATCGCTGCAGATCCTTTGATGGCAGCGTGATTAGGAAAGACGTGACAGCTTAGGCTGGAACGTCTCCCGAAGCACGCTGCTGGAGGAGAAGCGGACGATTTGCGTTGGGAGGCCGATCGTGGCGAGCACCCGAGCCACTTTTTTGTCCACTTGCCGCGTTTTCTCCTCAATGGTCCAACAAGACCTCGACCTGCTCTCTAAGCCGAATCTCTTCACCCGGCAAGTATCCGTAGCGCCGCCAAAGAATACGACCCTCCTCATCAACCAGGTAGGTCGTTGGCGTTGCGCTAACCCCATATCGAGCCACGGCAACGTTTTGGGTGTCAAAAACGTTAGGAATTTCGAAGCCGAATTCCTTGTAGAAAGCGTCTGTGCCGGACCGGTCGTCACGGACATCGACGGCAACGACGGAAAAACCCTCGTCTTTCAACTCGCGGTATAGAGCATCGAGGTGAGGAAACTCCTCACGGCAGGCTGGTCACGTCGGCGTCCAGAAGTTAATTAACGTGAGGCGCGCATCAACATCGGACAAACGCAACGAGTCGAAACCGTAGCCGGGAAGTTCAAAATCTGGGGCTTGCACAGCAGTATTCAGTCGGTTCTTTGAAAACCATTCATCAAAACCAACGCCCGGAGAGCCAAGCTCCGTGTAGATAAATCGCAGGCCCTGCTCAAGTTGCAGTCTGTCACTAATAAAACTCGCTCGAGTGAGCCATTCCGCGCCAATTGTCGGGTTACCAGCTTCAGTGTGAGCCCAACCGATTTGATAAGGAAGATCTATGTTCATTTGCGGTAAGCCGAGAATGTCGTTGGGTGGCTGGGACGTCTCCAGTGCCTTCTCCCACGCTTCTGCCGCCAATGCAGGCTCCGCAAGTTCAGAGTAAGCATCGCCCATCAGCTCATGGAGCTTCGCGATAACTTGGGCCATCGGATATTCGCGAAGGAACCTTGTCGCGAGCTCAAGTCGATCCTCGCCACGGGCACCCATAATCTCGCGGACCTTTCGCTGAGCAATTTCTTCAGTCAGCCGTGCTCCACTGCCGTAGTCGGGGGTCGCCGTCGTGTCGAGAATTGTTCCCCGGCCATCGGAGTCGGAAGCGACAACAACAAGGTCCGGCTCAAGCCGATCCATGTCCTGGCAAGCCATGGTGAACATGGCCACCACCAGAATCACCAAGCTCCATTCAAGATTGTTCATGGCTGGCTCCTCGCCCATGGAGCGATGCAAACACGGGCGCTTCGAGGGTGCAAGGCAGTATCAGTGGCGAACAACTCACAGCGGGAGCTTGCTACTTAGTCGAGTTCCGCCATGACCTGAGTCAGCGAGCAAGGCTCCGCAACTTTGATGGCTACTGGAGGTGCGTTGCTTCCGGAACCAGTCAACAACAAAACCACCGAGTCTTCAGGCTGCACAACGTTTTCGTTCCGCAGACACTCAAGCGCCGCAAGACAAGCCGCCGAAGCAGGTTGGACGAAACGCCCCGATTTTGAGGCGAAACGAAACTGTGCGGCTTCGATATCCCGGTCGGGCACGGCAAGTGCGCACCCGTTGGTGCGGCGCAACCAGCGCAACACCCGCGCTCCACTAGGCGGGGTAGGATTCGAAATGGCTCCCGCGATGGTGGTCGGCGGCGGAACTTCGATTGGCTCCTCCGATCCTTCCTTCCAACCCCTGACAATCGGGGCGCATTCGGCTGACTGCACCGCTACCAACCGACAGTGACCGCCAAGCCACCCACCGTCGGCTGCCTCTTGGAAACCCTTAGCTATAGCAGAGAAGTTGCCGCCGCTGCTGGTAGGCACGATAAGCCAATCAGGGGCACGCCCTCCGAGCTGCTCGACGATCTCGTAAGCGATGGTCTTTTGACCCTCCACCCGGAGCGCCGAATCGGAGTTGATGAACGGCACGTTGGTGCGCCGGCTCCACTTGATGCTGGCGTTGTAGATTTCGCCGTAGGGTGCGTCGATTCGGAGAAGCACAGCACCGTGGACCGCAACCGGAGCAAGCTTTTGAACCGGTGTGGAAGCACCGACCCAGATCGTCGCTTCCATCCCTGCCCTTGCGGCATAGGCGGCTACGGATTTCGCCATATTGCCGGTGCTCACTGTCCCCAGAGCGGTAAACCCTAGACGTGCCAATACCGCAACCCCTAAGGCGGTTCCACGGTCCTTAAATGAGCCCGTGGGGTTGCAGGTTTCGTCCTTAAGCCATACCTCCCGACATCCTAAATCGCGTTCAATCCGCCGATCACGCAGGCAAGGGGTTCCTCCCTCGCCCATGAATACGCGTCGCTTGATCAGCTCCCGGTCGGTCTTTGGAAGCAACGCTCGATAACGCCACATTCCCTCATCGGGTCCAAAGTGTGGCATCCGAGACTTCCCCTTAGGCAACACTGGAGACGTCTCTGACGTTGCGACTACGAATTCCAGGGCTTCGCCGCAACTGGCGCATCGAGGGGAGAAAGAATCGTACAGCGCTACGCGCTCACATGCTGAGCAACGTAGTACCTCCTCAGTCGTCAACCGTCGGACGACAGGTTGGCATCTTCACCCAACTCCAGAGCCCTGTGGGCTTCGCTGGTTTTGGAGCAATCCTGACAATAGCCGAACACCTGCAAGCTGTGGCGAGCGGGTGAAAAGCTTTGCTCAGCGCAGTTACGGAACACCACTCGGGCAAGCTCCGCGTCCAGCCATTCGATGATGCGATCGCAACCGAGGCAAATCATATGCTCGTGTGCTTCACGGCCAAGAATGTGCTCGTAATAAGAGTGATCCTTGCCCAAGCTAATACGGCGCGCTAACCCCGCTTGGACTAGAAGGTCAAGTGTCCGATAGATCGTGGCCCGTGACACGCGCACTCCAGCCCGCCGCAAATGAAACATCAGTTCATCAGCCTCGATGTGCTCGTGGATACGATAGAACTCCTTGAGGATCTCCCGACGCTCCGGTGTGAGCTTCAGATCATGCTCGCTGAGATAACGATCAAAGCGTTCTTCGGCAAGCTTGCGGCTACGTCGCTCGGCCGCGGCCGGCAGCCGATAGCGATCATCCTTAGGTTTGCTTCTCGTAGCCATATGATGTTTTCCCCGACCTAAGCTTTTCGACCGATAATCTTCCCTAGAGTTCGCCGTTCTTGACCAATTCAGCATAAATGTACAACGCTACTAAGCCGCGCAGATCTTCCCACTGCTCAGCCCATGCCTTGACTGCCGGGAGATCAACCTTGTCGCTGTTATAAACATTTCGAGTAATCCAGCGCTGCAACAGCGTATCGGCGATCGGAAAACACTCCAAGCGACCATAACCACAAAGAACCGTTAACTGTGCCCCCACCGCGCTAACACCGCTGAGCGACTCTAACGTAGCAAGAAGTTCATCAGTGGGCCGGCGACGAAGAGCCTTGAGGTCGAGGTCGCCACGCGTCACCAACGCCGCCAGATTATGTAGCTGCCCAGCCTGGATACTATCTACCGGCTCGTGCGTGAGATCCTCGACCTCAAGCCCAGCAAAAGTGGCGGCGTTTGGAAACGAATAAAACGTTTCCCCTGCACAAGCAACTTTGTAGGAGTGAACCTCGGCTATCGACGATAGCGTAGCCTGGAGCATATGTTTTTTTTGTCCCTCGCTGGCGATCGCCAGCGCCAGCGACTCGAACGGTCGCAAACGTTGGATCGGCTTGAGGCCATAGTGATCACGACTGAGAGCGTATAGCTGTTGGTCGCACTGGCACAGCTCGTAAAAGGGCCCGAGATCGAAATCCAGCCCTAGCATGCGAGTCAAAACCCGCCCAGTCGGACGCTCGTCGGTTTCCGTGCCGTTCATCAGAGTGATAATCAGTTCCGGGCGCTGTTCCGACCCCAGGCTGCTTACAAGAGCGAGGCGCGACGAGCTTTCCAGCTCAAGCAACCGCATGTATCGCTTCCCGTCGAAAACGTCGACCTGGTCCGTGGGACCAGGTGACAGCAAAGAGGCCGTCAGCTCGAAGCTGAACGGTGGTGTAGGCCTGACGCGATACTCATGCATACGTAGCTACGACGTTTCGTCGAAAAGTTACGGGGCGACCGCTCAACCGATGCTATCGCCTTTGCCTCCAGAGCGCACACAACTCTTCGAGGTCCAACTCTAAAGACCTGGTGGCCAGACCATTAGAAGCGGGATGAAACTTGTTACAATTGTTAGCGTCAGGCGCCCACCCACCTCCCCTGGCTCTGAAAGAATGAGTGGAAAGGTCACGCTCCACTCATCTGCCGACGGAGGGAGCATGAACCATAGAGTAACGATAGCGGCAGGCCAGGCATTTCTCTGTCTGCTTGGCATAAGCCTGTGGATGGCCGTATCAACACGCGCGGCTCATGCAACCCAATTAGCAGGCACTGATACAAGAGTACCCACTGCACACCAGGAACCAGAACCTCCTGAATTGGAGGACTCCGGTATCAACTGGACTTCTGGATGGTCGTACGGTGGGCGTGGAATCTTAAGCATGCTAGGTGAAGAGAATCTTGACTCAGGTTTGGGCTTTACTGTGTTCTCGGTACGTCGGCTTATCGCTGATTTAGAGCTTGAAACCGAGATCGGCCGTCTCACCATGAATGCGAAACCTGATGGCCTTCTGCCCTTGGGTCATATGTCAATGTTTCCGCTCCGCGCGACCTTACGGGTCCAGCTTTGGAGGTTCGGCGGCGCGAAGCCCTATGCTGGGGGCGGAATCGGCGCATACCTCAACAGATTCAATCTCGACGAGTCGGTCGCAGCGGAACTCGCAACTAGTGGCTTCGCTACAGCAGTAAACGTCAATCCGGCGTTTGGGTTTCACGGGGCTGGCGGCGTGGAGTGGCAGCGTGGCCCGGCCAACTTCAATGTCGATGTTAAGTACGTGGTCGCCAACGCAAACCTTGTTTCAACTTTAGTCGACCAAGTTAACGAAAAGGTAACCCGCGAAATTTCGTCGCTTGACCTCGGTGGATTTTGGCTTGCTGTAGGCATCCGGTTCAACTTCTGACAAAGCCACCTGTTGAAGATTCCTATCAGCAACATTTTGAGAACCACTATGTTCCTTGTTCTACATGTATCTCCGTTGGTGACTACATCAACCTCAGTGCCGGCAACATTCAGGGAAAGCCTTCTCAGCAGCGTGATCTGAGAATAACTACGTTCAGTGGGTTGCCGGGGTGTTGAAGCTCTCGACAGCCTTGGCTTCGTCACTGAAATACTCAAACACGCTAATCAGCTGCGTGGAGTCAAGCAAGTCGTGAATCTGCCGGGGCAGGTTAAGGAGCTTAAGTTCGGCTTCACGGATAGAAGCCGTTGTGTAACTAGCAACGAGTTCGCCGACGCCAACGCTATCCATATAGGACGTTTTGTCGAAGTTAAGGAGGATCTTCTTTTCATCGCGGTCCAACAAATCGAGAATGATCGAACGCAGTTGAACGTCTCTGGACTCAGGTTTGAGCTCGTCCATCAAATCAATGACAACGACGTCTTCGTTTCTACGCTCTACCCACTTCATCGACCCAGGAGCCAAAAGGAAATACTTTCCCTGCCGCACTCGCACGCACCAAAGACTCATAGACTATCGTAACGAAAGATAATGCATCATCGGTCAGGACTTATTGCAAATGAACAAAACCCCACGAGTTTGCGTATGGCATGTCCAGGGTGACACCTATCGTGATGCCCTCCGGGAACGTTTGCCCGATGCCCCGATCGAGGCGATCAACGCAGCAACGCACGAAACTGGCGAAGCGGTGCTTAGTGCTCCGGATTCTAGGCCAGGGGCAGACCACGCCGCATCCTTGATAGCCGATGCGCTGAGCTCAGCGGAAATTTTACTCGCATGGAAGGTTCCACCCGGAACCCTAACGAATATGTCAGCTCTTCGTTGGGTGCAGGTCACCGGCGCCGGCGTGGATCATTTCCTGGAGAACACAGAGCTCCCTGCCACAGTCCTTGTGACTCGTTCTCTTGGCCGATTCGGCATACAGATCTCCGAGTACGTAGTCGGCTACCTGTTGCACCATCTCATCGGGATCAACACTTATCGCGAGAAGCAACGGTCGCACGAGTGGGCTCGGAACGAGCGGCCACTGCTGGCAGATCGTACTGTCGGAATTATCGGCCTCGGTTCGCTTGGCCTTCCAACGGCTACAGCACTTACAACGCTTGGCGCGCGTGTCCTCGGCGTTAGGCATTCCGGTCTCGCGGTCCCAGGCATCGATGATGTCTTCTCTGCCACCAGCTGGCGAAACATGCTGCCAGCATGTGACGCATTAGTAATCGCCGCGCCCAAGACCGTCGAAACTGTCGGAATGATTGATCACGGGGCCCTCGACGCCTTACCTGAAGGCACCATTCTTATTAACATTTCCCGAGGTGAACTGATCGACGAAGATGCCTTACTCGAGGCTCTTGAAAGTGGTCACTTAGGCGCCGCTGTGCTCGACGTGTTCGATACCGAGCCACTTCCGGAAGACCACCCGTTGTGGGATCAATCCCGTGCCTGGATCACACCGCACATTGCCGCCCCCAGCGAGATCGAAGTTATAGCCGACGAGTTCGCCAATAACTACCGGCGGTACGTGGCAGGTGATCCCCTGTTGAACGCGGTGGATCGTGGGCGCGGCTACTAAGTCGAGCTGGCCCTAGCCCGCAACAATCTCAGCAATCGTCTCAATAGCGTGATCCATTTCGTCGTTGGTAGTGTAGAAGTGTGGCGACAAGCGGATACCGGCACCTGGCCGGAAGTCGATCAAGATATCCCGCGCCAGAAGCTCACGACTAACATTTTCACAGTCAGGAACCATGATTGAAACAGTGCCACCGCGTGTTCCATCATCCCGTGGGGTATTAACCTGCCAACCGTGCTCATCGGAAGCATCGATCAGGCGCTGTGTCTGCCGGATCGAGTTCACACGAATTGCCTCCACACCAATCTCATTGACAATTTTGAGGCCCGGACCGCAGGCAAATAACGCTGGGATCGCAGGTGTGCCGTTCATGAATCGCCCGGCGCCTGTGCTCCGCTCGATGGGGCTCGGGTCGAAGGCGAACGGGTTAGTGTGAGACATCCAGCCCGTGAGTGCCGGCTCAAGGGTGTCAGCAAACTCGGGCTTTACATAAAGGTAGGAAACCCCCGGGCCGCCACAGAGCCACTTCAGGGTTCCGCCGACAGCGAAGTCGACTTCCAAACGGGTCAAGTCGATGGGAACCACCCCGGCTGACTGGTAAACATCGAGCACGACCTTCGCCCCAACTTCGTGGGCACGCTGGACAACAGCTTCGACGTCCTGGATGAAGGCGCTCTTGAATATGATATGGGAGATTGGTACTAGGACGGTGCGCTCATCGATGGCCTCAAGCAACGCATCTAGTGGCACGCGCACACCGTCAGGCGAATCCACAAGGTGTAGCCTTGCTCCCCGTTGCTCTTGCTGTCGATATAAATAGATTAGTGATGGGAAGTTGAGTGTCGAGCATACGATCTTGTTGCGTTTGCCAGAGAAATCGAAGCACGAGGCCGCGACGGCCGAAGCCAGGGTAACGTTGGCGTGGGTCGAGACACTCCCTGACGGAGCTCCGAGCAGCGAAGCAATCCGATCGCCGATTTTCAAAGGCAGCGACAACCAGTCACGAGTTTCCCAGGATCTGGCACCCTCGTTGGCCCAGTCGTCCGTGTAGTTACCCAAGGCCTCAGGCACGCCACGCGGCATTGCCCCCAACGAATTAGAGATGAGATAGGTCGTGCGAGACAAAATCGGGAATTGGTCCCGCCAAGCCAGAAGATCGTTGCTCATGGAAAGGCTAAACTACACGTCCATTCGCTGAGTGCCAATCTGCCGGGATCGGCAAAAGTAGACCCTTTTGACACTCATCCAGATCAGGGGCCCACAATATTGAGCCACCGTACAAATATCCCAACGGTAATGATCGGCCAAAGTGCCGACCCTGATGACGCCTTCATGGCCTGGGGGCTGGCGAGCGGCACAGTCGATCTCAAGGGTATCCATACCGAATGCATTTTTGACGACATAGAGACGCTTAACGAATGGGCTATGGAGGCACGGCTCGATCTAACCGCGTTGTCGGCCGGGACGTATCCATCGGTTGCATCCGAGTATCGCCTGTTACGTGCCGGTGCAAGTTTCGGCGAAAACTATGGACCACTCGTAGTTAGTCGGGAACCAACCGAAAATCAGGGAGCGGCCGCCATTTCCGGTATGCGGGTCGCCGTCCCAGGTTTGCTGACCACCGCCTACTTGCTACTCCGAACCTACGCAGGGAACAGCTTCAAACCAGTGCCAATGCGTTTCGACACGATCATTGACGCCGTGTCAAAAGGCTATGTAGACGCCGGTTTAATTATCCACGAAGCACAGCTGACCTACCGCGACCACGGCTTACACGCAATTTTCGAGCCGGCGCGAGCATGGCACGAGGACAGGTGTTTACCGGTGCCTCTGGGCGTCGTAGCAGTGAAACGATCGCTTGGTTACCCGCTGTGCAGCAAGCTCGCGGCCGCGTTTGAAGCCAGCATTGAGGCTGCCCGAGCCAATCCGGAGGCCGCTCTCGCCTTCGCGACAACCCACGGGCGTGGGCTTAATGAAGACGTCCTTCGTACCTTCATCGATCAGTACGTTGACGACATCACGACCGACATGGGCAGCATAGGGATCGAAGCCCTGACGAAACTCTACGAAGGGGCCGTCAACAAGGGACTGCTCCAAACCATGCCTCCTTTGGACCTTCTCTGACGACGATCAGCACCTGAGTAAACCAGGCAACTTTGGGTGCCTGCCGCGGCTCGCAATCAAGGAACGACGCAACAGCTGGGAAACTAGCCAGAAACGCTCGCGAGAGCTTTGGTCGGGCTCTCCTTCGGAGAAATCTTCGCCTGCGCATCAACGATTGTGCCCGCTTCGTCGATGACGAAGTGACTACGGTTTACGCCCATATAACTGCGCCCGTACATCTTTTTCTCACCCCATACTCCGTAGGTCTCAGCAATCTTATGATTCTCGTCCACCAGCAGAGTAAACGGCAGGTCGTACTTGGCACGGAACTTAGCGTGGCTCCCCTCACCCTGTGGACTGACGCCTAAGACCAAGGCTCCGTGGGCCTCGAAGTCCGCGTACCTATCGCGGAACCCACACGCCTGCTTGGTACAGCCGGGCGTATCGTCCTTCGGATAGAAGTACAGCACTACCTTCTTACCACGCAGGTCCGACAGACTAAGGATCTCGCCAGTATCGGTGGTGGTAGTAAAATCGGGTGCGGCGTTGCCTGTGGAGAGGTCATTACCCATGGTGAAAATCAACCTTACTGAATGGCTCGAACATACGAACGTTATTGTCAAAAAGTGCAGGGGATGCTCAAAGTTTCGCGGGCGGTAGCAACCCTAAAGCGCATCAAATGTACAAATGCGATTCATAATACTGGAGTTCGGCGAAGATCGTGTATCTCTTCTTTATAATCAAAGTCTTGGCAAGCTTCTTTAGTCCCTTTCCTTCGACCTAATCAAATCCTGGAGACAATCATGCTGGCCCCGCCCGGTCCGACAATCATCCGCCACGCCATTCTGTTTCTTGTAATGGCTATGATTACGAGCATAGCCGCCTTGGGCACTCAGATCGCCCTGCCTGCGTCCGGTGATGATGCCAGGACCCGTCTCGAAAATTCACCACGACACACCGAATGGGTCACTATCGAGTCTCGAGGAGACAAGATCGAAGCCTATGTCGTGTATCCTGAGCGCTCTGACAACGCACCCATCGTGGTCGTCATCCACGAAATCTACGGCCTCAATGATTGGGCGCGTAGTGTCACCGACCAGCTTGCCGCAGAAGGCTTCATTGCCATAGCTCCTGACATGCTCTCTGGGAAAGGACCCAACAACACAGGCTCAGCGTCGCTTGACCGACAGTCAGCGGTAAGCTTAATGCGCTCGTTGCAACCCACCGAAGTGATCCGGCGTATCAACATGAGCGTCGAGCACGCCACAATGCTGCCAGCAGCTACCCAACGATTCGGCATCATCGGTTTTTGCTGGGGGGGGAGTACGAGTTTCAATTTTGCAACCACTCGGGATGACCTAGGAGCCGCCGTCGTCTACTACGGAACATCGCCATCCAAGGAATCCTTACGCCGTATACAAGCTCCTATACAGGGTTTCTACGGGGGTGATGACCAGCGAGTCAACGCAACGATCGAGCCTGCTCAGGCTGAGATGGACAGACTGGGTAAGCTTTACGCGGCCAATATCTACGAAGGCGCCGGGCATGGCTTCCTGAGGGCCCAAGCTGACCGCGACGGGGCCAATATGGCCGCCTCAGAGATGGCTTGGCCGGCAACAGTGGCATTTCTACGGGCAGAACTGGAAGCTCGCTAAAGATATCTCTACAGAAGCAGGATCAGCGCTGGAAACGAACCGACAAGATCAACACATCTTCCACTGGAGTTGCCGGTTCAGGAAAGGGCGGGATCCGATGGGTATCGACGGCAGCAATTGCGTCAACAACGTCCATGCCCTCCAGCACTACCCCGAACACCGCATAGCCACTTTCGATGTCGGAGCTGTCGAGGAACTGGTTGTGATCCAAGTTAATAAAAAACTGGTCTGAAGCGCTGTTAGGCATCTGTGTGCGGGCCATTGAAACGGCACCTCGGTAATTCTTTAAGCCGTTATTCGATTCCAAGATGATCGGTGGACGAACCTCGTTGCGTACAAACTGGTTGCCTTGATGAACAAACCCTCCACCCTGAATCATGAACCCAGGGATGACTCTGTGGAACACCGTCCGGTCGAAGTGTTGAGTGTTGACGTAAGACAGGAAATTCGTGACCGTGACCGGCGATTGTTCTTCGTGCAAGCCGATAATGAAGTTGCCAAGACTAGTCTCAACAACAACGCGCGCGGCACCTTCAGGAAGTGGGGGGTTTTCGGCCATCGTTGTCTCCGAGATACAGGCCAACACCATCAATAGAAGCAGCGTCAGTAACGCGAACGCCTCAATACGTTTCGATGACATCATAAAGAGGATTCCGCCGCCGCGCGGGTGTGAAGCCAGCCTCGCGAATGATCTCGATTGTTTCGTCGGGCGTCGTTGATACGTCGTGATCGGCCTCGTAGAGCACATTTTCTTCAATCAACGTGCCACCAAAATCATCGCAACCAAAGTGAAGAGCGGCCTGGCCCGCCTTTTTCCCGTCGGAAAACCACGACGCCTGAACGTGGGCGAAGTTATCCAGATAGACGCGGGACAAGGCGAGCATGCGGAGGTAAACCGCTGGACCGGGATACTCTGGGAATTGTCTCTGCATAGGTGTGTTTCCTGGCTTATAAGACCAGGGAATGAAGGCTGTGAAACCGCCGGTATCGTCCTGCAGGGCGCGTAAACATTCGAGGTGTTCGATAATGTCGGGCGGCTGTTCAGCGTGGCCATACATCATCGTGCCAGTGGTCTTGAGGCCCTGGCCGTGAGCTGCGCGGTGGATGTCGAGCCACTCCGCAGCACTTTGCTTCTTAGGTGAAATGCGAGCACGCACCCGATCAGACAGGAGCTCTGCGCCTCCGCCGGGCATAGTTCGCTGTCCTGCTTCGTACAGTTGGGCAAAAATCTCGTTGTAAGTCAGACCTGAAACCTCGCGCATCTTACCGATCTCGGGCGCCGACCACAGATGCGGATGTACATCCGGATAACGCTCAACAAAGGCACGAATGACGTCGAGGTAATAGTCCATTGACAAATCATCGTGCAAACCACCTTGCAGCAGGACTGTCGTTGCACCCCGGTCCACAGAGCGACCAACAAGGCCCATGAGTTCGTCGACGCTGTGTGAATAGCCCTCTTCTGTGTCACCAGGCTTCCGGTAGAAAGCACAAAACAGGCAGTCGGCGTCACAGTAGTTTGTGTAATTCGGGTTGGTGTCAATGACGAATGTTACCCGCGGCTCGGGATTATGCCGTCGCTGCCATATTCGCGCCATTTCGCCGAGCATCAGTAGCGGTGCATCGATCAGCAACCAGAGTCCTTCTTCCGGCGTAATACGCCCACCGGCATTAACTTTGTCGACGATTGTCTTCAATTCAATTCCGTTCGTCGCCACCGGATCCAGTAAGCGCTGCAAGACCAGTCCGGGAACGGCGTTCTCCCCTCCTTCGGACCGTGCCAGTCGTACTCGATCACGCGCCTTTTCCACCAGCTCCGGTGAACTCATGTGCCCTCCCTCTCAAGGGCTACGGGTGGCGCCGTTTCCCACCAGTGGGTCGACTCGAGTAATTCTCGGAAAATTTCAATTGCTTCCTCTCCGTGGTCCCCGAAGCGGTAAATGAACCCCATGAGGTAAGCATACGCAGCCTCGGCTGAGATACCCGCACGATCAGCGTTATCTGCTGCTACTTCCTTTAGGCGACGCATATTGGCATCAAAGCTGGACAACAATGCCTCCAACAGCATGGTCCGATCCTCTCGCGCAACTTCGCGGCGGACCATCCAGCGAGCAAAGACGAATGGCCTCCCTTTCCACTCGCGCCAGGCCGCCGAGAGGTCGAGCACGTACTTGTAGGGCTCCTCTGAGCGGCTAGTCTCAAGCTCCAGTATGCCAGCAGCATAGTCACGGCGGCCTGGCTCCTGCCCACTCCGCGCGGCACGTCTTAAGGCCGAATCCCCAATCAAAAGGATCGCGTCATCGGAAACCTTCGGATCGTTCGGTCGCCGAACATAGGCGGCGGGATTTACCCCAAAGTGGCCATTGAGTAATAACCGCAGAAGTGGATACGAAGTACTTGTCTCACCGGTAATACCGATCGTCGCGCCGTTGAGTTCTTGCACCGGCTTACTAGAGAAAAGCAGCACCGAGTGAGCAGCACCATAGAGCGCTATACCTAGATCACCGAGCGGCTCGAACTGCGGGTTGCCGAACGTGTCCACGATCGACATCAAACCGGCATCAACTTCACCTTGTTCAGCTGCTTGGCCCAATGCCCGCGGATCCATTTCGACCATCTGAAAGGTCTCGTCTCTCATGCCGGCAAAAAATGGGGCCGAGTTCAAATAAGAAATGTGGGCGATGCGCAGACGACTCATCGAGACGCTTCGCTCTCGGCTAACGCGGGTGGCACGGTGGGCAAACTTGCGCCTGCAGCATCGTAAGAAGCAAGGGTGTCTCCATGAAGAAGCGTCCCGCGCGCGGCCAACTCTTCAGGGCTTATTCCAGCCAGGTCCCAAGAGTAAAGCTCCTCATTTTCGAGACTTACCCCACCGGTGTCTGCGATCATCGGATCAATTTTCGACGGAATCATCGCGGTGACGTCCCGGGCACCGCGTTGCGACCAGTGTGTCGGTGCTGGCGGCGGTGGAAACAATGTTAGGGCACGGTAACGTGCGTCACGCTGCACCGGAACACGTCCTGCCTCCCGCATTAACTTCAGCATCTTATGTGCCGTCATCCCGAGCGGGCTGGAGGCGAGAGCAGCATGGGCGATTTTTTCCTCCCCAATGGTCCCATCGAGGTCATCAGCTCCCCACTGAAGCGCCATCGATGCCGTCTCCTCACCGAGCATGACCCAGTAAGCCTTGATATGCGGAAAGTTGTCGAGGAGTAGGCGGGAAGCGGCGATTGTTTTCAAGCCATCAAGGGCTGAGGCTTGGCGAACTACAAGGTTCGTATAACCAAGCTGAAACTCAAGCGGGATAAACGACAAAAAGCCGCCGGTTTCGTCCTGTAGATTGCGCAACAACATCAAGTGTTCGACGCGTTCCTCATGGGTCTCGATGTGACCGTACAACAATGTTGCGTTGGTACGAATTCCCTTGGAGTGTGCCACTCGGTGAATCTCAAGCCACTGTTCGGCACCCATTTTCTCCCGGTACAATTCGTCATGGACTCTGTCGGAAAAAACCTCTGCCCCACCACCTGGCATCGTATCGAGTCCAGCAGAAACCAATCGATTGAGAACGTCCTCAACGGGAATCTTGGCAATCTTAGAGAAAAACTCGATTTCGACAGCCGTGAACGCCTTGATCTGAACCGCCGGGTTGGCACGACGAATGGCACGAAGCATTTCTTCGTAGTACTCAAACGGCCAAGTTGGGTGCAAGCCCCCAACCAAATGCACCTCGTGGATCGGCTCCCGGACCTTTTCAAGGATCTCGCTCATTGTCATTTCATAGGCATCATCGTCTCCCGCTTTAGCCGCAAAATCGCAGAACTTGCAAGAGATCACGCAAATATTCGTCGGGTTGATCTGACGATTCAGCACGAAGAAGGCATAGGGACCCGATCGCATTTCCTTAACCGCGTTGGCGAGACGACCCACACCGATCAAGTCCTGCGAAGTAAGTACCGCAAGTCCGTCGTCACGATCGAGCCGTTCACCAGTTTCTAACTTGGCGACGATGCGCTTAAGCGCCGGGTCAGTCAAATTGCGCAAACCACTTGTATCGATACTTACAGGGCTGCCCATGCCACTAGTCTATCCCGTATTCGGCCCATCGTCTGTCCACCTTCTCAACGATATCTGGGTCCATATCTAGCGGTTTGGGGTAGCCGGGTTTGAAGGTCGCATCGATTCCCATTACACCGTGGCAAGTGGTCCACGCACCACGTCGTTGTACTTCGGTAAAGACGATGTCGCGGGCGCAGTCGAAGCGAGTAAAGATTCCCCAGAGCAAAAGATCCCGGTTATCCAATGGCACATCTGGGCTCACCGCGGCGACCATCTTGATCGGGCCAAGAGGAGCCTGCACAAGGCGTTCGACAACCTCGCGTCCTCCAACTTCAACTTGGGCGACAAGAAGAGAATCCTGAAGAGTCGTGTAAGCAAGGATACGGGAATCGATTTCACGGGGATCTGCTACTCGGAGATCATTTTCCGTCCGTTTGTTTTGTTCATCCCTTGCACCCGCCTTAATGGCCTCATCGCCGGGATAAGCTGAGCTTAACCCAGGGACGATCAGACCCGAGAAATTGCCTTCAATGCTCGGAATGTCTCCACCGGCTGCGTCGGCGACCGCCGCTGCGTCGGAACCGGGCGTCCCGTGTAGCGTGCGCTTCGCACCCGAGGTCGCGTCGAGCACCATCTTGCTACCAAGGTTCATCCTGAAACTGGTGAAATCGAGGGTGTCTTGCGGCACTCCCGGTAGCAACAGAAAATCACTAGAAGGATCAAAGTTGTCACGAATCTCCCGCAGTACAGCATCAAAATCGCTAACGTTGATGTTGCCATCCACTAACACACCGCACTTTGTAAGCGACAACTGTCCGGTGCCCATCAATGCCAGCGCAGTGCGCATCGATTCCTTGTAATAGCGCTCATCCATCGACATCACCAAAAGGTTATGGAAACCAGTTTCGTAGTAGGCCCACAGGTCCTTAATCTCGGGATGGATTAGCTTGATGAGTGGCCCGATCATTTCCTGCACCGCGTTACCGAGATGCTTATCCTCTTGGGGCGGCTTGCCAACCGTTGCTGACAGATATAGGGGCGCACGCCTTCGGGTAACTTGCTTGACGTGAAAAACGGGGAAGTCGCTAGCATGACTATAGTGGCCGAAGTGATCACCAAACGGCCCTTCCAGACGCCGCTCTTGGGGTGGGACAACGCCTTCAAGAACTATCTCTGCTTCGGCGGGAACCTCAAGATCAATGGTCTTGCAGCGAACCAGTTTGCATGGTGCTCGGCGCATAAGGCCTGAGAAAGAAATCTCGTCCATGCCCTCGGGCAGCGAAGTGATTGCCGCCATCAATAAGTAGGGGTCGGCACCTATGACTACTGCAACTTCGAGCGGAATTCCCAAACGTTCGGCCTTGTTGTAATGGAAGCCACCCCCCTTCTGGATCTGCCAATGCATGCCGGCGGTTGTAGCGTCGTACACCTGGATCCGGTAGAGACCAACATTACGCTGGCGGGTCTCCGGATCCTTAGTAATTACCAATCCAAAGGTGATAAATGGACCGCCGTCTTCCGGCCAACATGTCTGCACGGGGAGCCGTAACAAGTCCGGCTCCTCTATTACCTGATGGACTGGCGCTCGGCGGACGCGTGATGCGCGCATGCTCCAGAGAACCTCTCGAATCGTCGATCGATGTTTCCACAATTTTCGCGGTTGTGGCGGCTGTACCGCCTCGGCCAGTTCGAGCAACGAAGCGCCAATCTCGGCGGGGTGTCGGCCGAGGGCAAGCTCGATACGTCGAGCGCTTCCGAGCGGGTTGATCAGCAACGGATAGTCAGACCCGTGCACGTTTTCGAAAAGGAGGGCCGGCCCCTCCCGTTTGACCACTCGATCGTATATCTCCGCGATCTCGAGGTACGGATCAACTAGGGCATCAATGCGGCGCAGCTCATTGGCCGATTCCAACGCCGAAGCAAAGCCCTGCAGATCACTATAAGACATCTTCCCGCCATTTCTTGTGCGGCTCAAAACCAAGCGCCCCGACTACCTTGTCGACGAACTGCTCAACCAGTTCGTCGAGCGTTTCAGGAGAATGGTAGAAGGGAGGCGATGCTGGTATGACAATGACACCATCACGGGATAAACGGGCCGCATTTTCGAACGCATTGGTCGGCCACGGTGCTTCCCGCACAACGAGCACGAGTCTACGCCGCTCTTTGAGGGCAACCATAGCGGAGCGTGTAATCAACGTGTCTCCAATCCCAGAAGCGATCTTGGCCATGGTTGTCAAAGAACACGGGATGATGACCATCGCATCGAAGGTATTGGATCCAGACGAAAACGGATTGGCGAGATCCTTGTCCGAGAAAACCTTCTGAACCAGTGGCCGCAGGTCATCTTCCTGCAGCCCGGTCTCCTCACGCATTACCATACGACCCCAATTCGACAGCGCCAGATAAACATCTCCAAGCTGCCGCCGAAGAAACGCCACCGCGTAGGGTGCCCCAGAGGCGCCAGTCACCCCGACCAATATCCGCTTACTGCTAACCGTTGTATCCCTCATCGTCCGCTCACCAACCCTGCTTGCCTGCGAATACGACACCGAACACCAAAAATCCGACGATGATGTTGAGTTGGAAAAACGCCAGGTTGACCCGCTCAGCGAGCCAGTGCTCAGCGGCGAGCACGACACCAGTGACCATGATTCCAGTGATTGCCAACCCACCGCTGAGATCCTCAATAAACAATCCTACTAAACACCCTATTGCAAGCAGGTGCGTGAACATCGAAACCCCCAGCGCCGTGTGCCGACCGAGCCACACTGGCAGGCTCCGCAACCCTTCCGTGCGATCGAACTCGATGTCTAGAGTGGCGTAAATGATGTCAAATCCAGCCACCCATAAAAGGGTGAAAGCTGCGAGCCAGAGGACAGCGGTAGAACCAGAAATGCTCGCAGTAACGGCGATGAAACCACCCAACGGCGCAAGCGCCAGGGCAGTGCCTACGCCGAAATGGGCCAACGACGTGAAACGTTTCATGTACGGGTAGATTACAAAAACAATCAGCGGGACCGGTGACAAAGACAACGCAAACGGCGAAAGCATGAAACAAGATAAGAGGTAGAGAGCTAGCCCCGCTCCCACAATCCCCCAGGCTTCGGCTAGATTCATAGTTCCTCGAGGCAGCTCCCGGACCTCGGTTCGCAAATTCCGTGCGTCGATATTTCGATCGATGATCCGGTTAAGACCCATTGCCGCCGTTCGGGCCCCGGTTCCCCCACCGAGAATCCACAGTGCGGTGCGCAGGTCGGGGAAAGTGCCCGCCGCAATCACCGCGCCTGCGTACAGCAAGGGCAACGAAAACAGTGTGTGTTCGAACTTTACGAAGGAAGCCCACGTATAGACGCGGGAGGAAGTATCGGTCATTGGGCAGAGCTTTGGTGGGATCGCCGGGTACTTTGATGTTAGCAGCCCATACCAATGGTCGGCTAACGACTGTCGATATCAAGAACGATCTTGCCGAACTGTTCGGCCGTCTCCAAACGTTCAAGGGCAGCGCGTCCCTCAGCAAGCGGAAAGACCTGGTCGGTAACCGGCACAATCTCACCTGACTCAATGACGGCAAGCATGGCGCGGAACTCTGCAGAATCACCCATCGTTGACCCCATAATGGACACCTGCCGCCAAAAAACCCGGCGCACGTCCACCAGGACTTTCGGCCCCGAAGTCGCGCCGCAGGTGATGATGCGGCCTCCCTTGCGACATGCACGGATGCTAGTACCAAATGTCGCTTCGCCGACATTGTCAATCACGACATCAACCCCAACACCGTCGGTACAAGCACGGACCGCTGCGACCACATCGTCGTGGTTGTAGTCAACGGCATGTTCCGCACCGAACTCACGCGCCCGGTGACGCTTAATCTCGCAATGACTGGTCACGATGGCACGGGCGCCAAGATGGCGGGCGATCTGAAGAGCTGCGAGGCTGACCCCGCCACCAATGCCGTGGATCAAAACCCACTCCCCTGCTCGCAGGCCTGCCTTGGACACCATCATGCGCCAAGCTGTCAGCATGACGAGCGGAAACGCTGCCGCGGCGGCCCAAGAAAGCGAAGCTGGTTTGGGGTAGCAGTTCTCGGCTGGGACAACGATCTGCTCAGCGAAAGTTCCAGGTACCATCTCGCCCAACAGCGAATAGCCGTCTTCGTCAGGAGAGCCGAGACCGGGATCAAGTACGACCTCATCGCCTGCAGACACGTTGTTGACACCATCGGCTACTTCGCTCACCACCCCGGCGCCATCAGCCCCCAGTACATGGGGCATCGACAGCTCTATCCCAGGAATTCCAGCAATTACGAAGAGGTCAAGGTGATTAAGTGCCGCAGCTCGAAGATCAACGCGGACGCTGCCCCTGGCCACCGCGGCAGGAGGGACATCGAGCACTGCAACCTGATCAAGAGCACCATGCTTTCGGATGGCTAAGGCCTTCATGCGGACCCCGCGCCTAGATCAGCGCAAATAAGTAGTGATAAGTGATGGGTGGCTAAGTTTAGTAACTGCCTACATAGCCTCGGCGGGCGCGGACGTTAACGTTTTTTCGATCGACTTTGACTTGAATCCGGTAAAATTTGTCTGGATTGGCGTTATCAGCCCGTTCTGGTGGCGTATAGCCAAGCACGTAGCGGAACGCCGTATCGTGATCGATCCGCTCAAAGGCACCGAAGAAATTAGCCGAGTTGTGGAATGCTAGACCGCCCGTGCCGCGTGACAATGTCTCCAGTCCCACTTCTTCATCACGGTAAGCAATCGACGAAATACCGGGACTAAGATTGCTACGAAATCTATCCGTCGCGTCGTCGAACGCACCAATCATCGTCCCGCGCGCTCCGATAGTGTAGAGCGTGTAGTTCATGCGGTTGAGGTGACCAACTGCACGCTGCAAGTAAGTATCAATCGTCTGAGCGTGCGGCTGGCGGAAAGCAACCGGATGTTCGGCAGCCATCGGTGCATCTACTCGCGCCGCGGCTGACGCTTGGTCGAGACGAGCATCGAGAATGTAATAGTAGGCGCTACCGGGATTTTCTGAGATCCCACCCGATACCATGATCATCGTCTTGGGGCCGGGAACATCAAACGTGCGGCTAAGGTGTTCGGCCAACGACGTCATCGAATTCAGTGTGTAGAGAATCTCGTTTTTGCGCTGGCCAGCAAACACGTCTGCCAAATTGGCCCCCTGGCGTAGAATATTGGCCTCATTGGCTACGTTCCCTTGCGGGTCGGAACCAATGCTCTCCCCGGCAACATTGATGCCCGAAAGCTGATTCGAGTCGTCATACAGAAGTGCCAACAGGTCTTGCTTGTTCTGCCTCTCACGCTCCTTAATTGCTGGATTAGTCACCAGTTCGTTAATGAGCCGCTTGAGACTATTGACATCCTGGGTGAATTCGGGTCCCACCAGAAGCTTCCGGTTCGGCGTTAGCGTCGCCAATAAGAGACGATCGTTTTCCTGGACGTGCTTGTCGAGATAGTCGTTAAGGGCGTAGCGAACATTGTCCCAATCAGGTGGCGACGTATTGAACCCGTCGATAAACAAAACCATATAGCGCGGCAAAAGCGCCGCTTCCGCGAGTTCCAGTGGCATCTGTTCCTCTTGCGGCACTTCACCGTTTTCCGTCGCCCGAACAGGGAGCGTTTTGCGGAATCGTTCAAGGGCGAAAAAGCTAAGGTCAACTGGCTGGCCTTCTTCGAGGATCTCGAAATTCTCGATAGTCAGGTCGGGAACGAATCGACCTTTATTGTCTAATACCGTGACATCGACGAGAACACGGTTGACGGCGGCTCCGAATTGCGTAGGGGTGTCTTTCTGTTGCGAGATGGCCCCGGTGAGCGCAAGCATCGTACCCGCGGCAATAGCCACAGTGACAACTAACGAGGATGTACGAGTATTGTCCATTCCACGTCATCATAGAGAGGGGCAACTCGTGTCTCAAGACCAGCGAGAGGTGCTCCCCTCACATATGTATCTGGGAAGCTACCTACTGAATTTGAATCCCCCAGGCCTCGGTGATTGCACCCGTCACGCGCGACAGTAAAGCCTGTGCATTGCGGTAGTCAATCATGGCACGGAGCTCCTGTGCCTGTGCACGCCTCAACTCGTCCTGAAACGCCAACACCTCGAAGTTCGTCGACATGCCGACATCAAAGCGATCCTGTTCGATTGTCAGCTGTTGTTCTGCCAGCTCGCGCGTTTTTGCTGTCGAGACCATAAGCTCGCCAGCTGCAGCGACAGCACGCACCGCTTGTCGGACCTCAAGAATCGCCTGTTGTTCGGTACGTTCTAACTCAGTCCGCGCCTTGTCTTCATTGAGTGTCGCCTGCGCGTAGTTTCCTTTTGCTGTGGTATTGCCAATCGGCATGCTGAAGTTAAATCCAACTCTCCATGTGCTAAAACCGAACCCGTACAAAGCACTGAGAGCATCGCCATAGCCACCGGGAAGAATTTCGATGATCTTTTGGCCAGGAAAGGGTTCGCGGACAATCGTATCGCCACCGACACCAACGAACGAAATCCCGCCCACCACATCGAGTGCTGGCAACATGGAGTTTCGTGTAACGTTAACCTCGACTTGCCTGGCGGCAATTTGGGCCCGGGCAGTGGCAATTTCGGGCCGATTGGCGAGTGCCGTCTGGATCTCTTCATCAATGTCAGCTTGGCGTGGTGTAATCTCCGGTGCCTCGGTAAGGTCAATTACAGTTTCCCAGCCGTCCGGCAAAGACTCGGCTTTGAGTAGCACCTTTAGGTTGTCGGTAGCGTCCTCGACTCCGTTTCGTGCGATGATCAGTTCGTTCCGACGTTGCGCCACGGCGACTTCTGCCTGAGTCTCCTCAATCGGGGCCAGCATGCCCACCTCAACCTGTACCTGTGTTCGACCAAGCTGGTCCTGAGCTAGCTGCAGCGATCTTTCGGAGACTTCCAAGTTGCGTCGCGCGAACACCAGTTCCCAGTAGGTTTGCACGACACCGAACAGAACAGTCTCCACCTGGGTGCGAAATACGTGGTCGCTAACCTCTGCGTTGCGCTTCGCTAGAAGTAGCTGCGCACCGCTCGCTTCCTTTCCCCGACCGCGCAACAGCGGCTGGGCGAAAGCAAACCCGAAGGTGTTGTTCCATGACGGATTCAGGTTCGTAAATGTGCTGTTGCTGGTGCTACGACCAATGTTGTAGCCCAATTGGTAGTTGAACCCAAAATCAAACTGTTGCGTGAAACGAACCTGAGTACCGAAACCCTGGCTCTCGCTGACAGACGCGCCAGCGAGCGCTGTCGTCGATGGACTCTCCGACGACGAAAACCCAACGCCTCCGATCAGCGGAGCTGTCTGACCAAAACCACTGGCGACAGTTCCAACGACCGCCGGCGTACCGGGAGTACCGACACCAAGGATCGGGTCGAATAAACCTTCCGCCGTAATTATGCTCTGATGAGCAATGTCACGGTCGTAGTCAATAAACGCTATATCTAGGTTCTGTCGGAGAGCCAATCGCACCGCCTCTTCAAGGCTGAGTTGGAGCCTCCGGGATTCTTGTTGTCCTTGCTGCGACGCGGGTGACGCGAAGCCAACAGCCGGAACAACTAGGAAACCCATCATCACTGTCACAAAAACCAGTGGATAAAATCTGACTAGAAGTTGTCTTATACGCATGTGACGCTCTTTCTTTTGACCAGTCAAAGACATAATCGGGCCCAATAATTTCCGGAGAGGGACGGCCTCACGACCGGAGGGCCAATTCTTGGTCACAGTACCACCACGTCGGGTTGAAGTCAGGACGGATGAATCGCCTCAAAACCTTGTGTCTGCAGGCATACGCGCCTATTCTTCATTTTAGGAGCTGGTGTCCTGCCCGTCTCGTTTCAGGAGACCTTGGAAACGATGTGACCACCGCAACGGCCATGCAGTACCGCAGCGCCTTACTGAAGCTTCAGTAACCCACAGTTAGGCTCATCGCGGGGGAATGACACATAAATGCGCGACCGTACGGGGGTATTGCTCATCGCAGCAGCCGTTCTGGCTCTTGATCAAATCACCAAGCTTATGGTGAGCGCCTGGATTCCCTTTCAGATCCGCATCGACTTGATCGACAACTTTCTTGCCCTAACACACGTACGGAACACAGGTGCCGCTTTCGGCTTGCTCGGCGATGCACCGGTGGCCCCCGTTCGAGCAGGACTGGTCGTTGTGTCGGTGTTAGCTATCGGTTTGATCTGGGCCTACGCTCGGCAAGGTTGGCACGAGCCCCGCGTCATGGCCACGTTCGGCCTCATTCTCGGTGGTGCGTTGGGCAACCTCATCGATCGGCTGCGTCTCCACTATGTCGTCGACTTCATCGACGTCCACTGGGGCCGTTACCATTGGCCATCCTTTAACGTCGCCGATACAGCGATTACCGTTGGCGCGATATCCTTGTTCATCGTCATGGCTAAACAAGGCGAGGTCGAAAAAGATTCACCCATGATGACCGAAGCGCCTCCTGAAGAATGCGATAATTTGTCGGCAAACGAAACTTCCGTGAAGAAAACGGCTGCCGAAGACATGGCTCCGTTGAATTAGCAGAAACAATCCGAGGCTAGTCCATGTTTCCAACCCTGTTTGAACTACCGCTTCCGGTCTTAGGACCGATCACTATTCACACGTACGGTGTACTGCTTGTCTTTTCGTTCCTCATAGCCATCTTGGTGGCACGACGATTGGCACAACGTGAAGAGATTGACGGAGAGGTGATCGTCGACATGGGTGTCTACATCATTCTCGCCGCTCTGGTAGGGGCGAAGATCCTCTTGTTAGTGGTTGACTGGGAAGTTTATTCGAGGCAGTTCCGAACACTGGCAACGGAAGGTGGAGGTGCAGTAGGTCAGGCTCTCGGCTTCCTCGGATCGACAGGTGCGTATATCGGCTCCCTCGCTCAGATGGGCATGAGCTTGCTGCAGGCAGGAGGCGTTTTCTACGGTGGTTTCACCGCCGCAATTTTGGCCGCTTTTTGGTATACCCGTCGCTACCAGCTAGTCGTATGGAAAGTCGCCGACATCAGTGCACCTGCTGTGGCAATCGGCCACGGTATTGGTCGTCTGGGCTGTTTCGCAGCCGGCTGTTGCTACGGTATCGCTACGGACCTTCCGTGGGGTGTCACTTTCACAGACACATACAGTGGTTCTCTGGTCGGTGTACCTTTGAACATCCCACTGCACCCAACGCAGCTCTACGAAGCCACTACCAACCTCGTGCTTGGAGGCTTCTTGATTTGGATGCTCCGGCGCAAGCAATACGACGGACAGATTTTCTGGTCGTACGTGCTCGCGTACGCCGCGTTACGTTTCTTCCATGAGTTCTTGCGGGCTGACCCACGTGGCTTCTTATTCGGCGGAGCACTATCGACCTCCCAATTCATTGCCATCGTGGGCGCCACTATCGCCCTCGGCATGCTGGCCCGTTTGAAGGGTAAACATGGGCCGATGGAGCCAGCCGAGAGCGCATCCTGATCGTAGGGCGACAATTGATGCAGTCAAAGCTGCCAAACAACGGCTCCAACCACCGAGTAACCGTACCGGACCACCTAGCCCGTCAGCGTATCGATCGTGTCCTTGCCACTCTGTTACCCGATCTGTCCCGTTCCAAGATTCAGCGCCTCATTGCTAGCGGCCATGTCGTCATCGGCGAAGTGCCCGCAGTAAAACCGAGCTTTTCAGTGGGAGGCGGCCAACAAATCACCGTTTTCCTGCCTAGAAGGACACCTGCAGATGCAGATGAGCCTCGTCCGCAAGCTCTGGACCTTGACGTTATCTATGAAGACAATGATCTCGCTGTCATCAACAAGCCTGCAGGGCTGGTCGTACACAGGGGGGCAGGGCAACACAAGGAAACATTGGTCAACGGCTTACTGCACCGTTATGGCAAAACCCTTTCGCAGTGCGGTGGCAGCGATCGCCCAGGGATAGTGCATCGCCTCGACAAGGGAACCTCTGGAATTATGGCTTTGGCGAGGCATGACGAGGCCCACGCCGCACTCGCCTGCCAGTTCGCCGCTCGAACGGTCGAAAAGCAATACGCCGCGGTGGTTTATGGTTGCCCACGGGCGTCATCTGGCGACATCGATTTGGCCATCGGCCGCGACCGCAGTAATCGAACAAAGATTTCATCGAACACCAACCGGCCTCGTGACGCTTTCACTCGCTGGGAGTTTGTCGAAGACCTAGGCGGTTTTGCGTTGCTCGACGTTTGGCCTAAAACCGGCCGCACGCACCAAGTGCGGGCCCATCTCGAGGCGATACATCACCCTTGCGTGGGTGACCTGAAGTACGTTGGCGCACAGTGGAAAAGTGTACCTGACGGCCGAGCAAGACGCGCCATCCGCGACTTCGACAGACCGGGGCTCCATTCCTCTCGCTTGCGACTTGATCATCCTATCAGTGGCGTGCGACTAGAATTTATCGCGCCACTGCCAACAGACTTCGAAGAGCTACTCCGCACGCTACGACGTGTCCGGGACGAACCGTGATATTCTCGCGGGGCTAGACGGCGATTCTAGGGTCGCAGCCCGCGCCGGCTTGTTATCGGATGGTTCTGAAGATCTCAGGGGAGGCGATGGCTAAAGTCACAACCGTTGATCTGCGAAACGTCGCTGTGGTAGGTCACGGAGACACCGGAAAAACGACGCTTGTCTCAGCGTGCCTGTACACCACGGGCGCCGTCAATCGAATGGGGCTCGTAGATCAAGGTACCACGACGACCGACTACGACCCTGAAGAGGTTGAACGACAGATTTCAATCCAGGCAGCGCTTGCCCATTGCAACTTCGAGGGCAAACACGTCACCTTTATCGACACACCTGGCTACAGTGTTTTTCGTCCGGACACGAAGGCTTCGGTCCGTGTAGCGGACAGCTTTGCGCTTTTGATAGACGCTGTCTCCGGCCCCCAGGTGATGAGTGACAAATCGTGGCAGTACTCTCGCGAATACAAGACGCCGGGGTTCATCGCCATCAACCGTCTCGATCGAGAAAACTCCTCCTACCAACGTACCCTTGAGGCCATACAGGCACGCTTCGGGCGCGAAGCGGTAGCTTTGCAAATTCCGATCGGAAAAGAACACGATTTCAGTGGTGTAGTTGACCTCGTTGAAATGAAAGCTTTCAGTTACAAACGTGATGGTGACGGGAGAGCCTCCGCCAGAGACATTCCTGAGGAGTTGCAGGCTACCGCTGAGAGCCAGCGTGAAGCGCTCGTCGAGATGGTGGCCGAAGGTGACGAAACTCTCATGGAAGTTTTCTTCGAGGAAGGCGACTTGACCCCTGAGCAACTCGCAAAGGGCATTCGTACTGCAGTGCGAGACCGTTTGTTGTTTCCGGTTCTTTGCACGTCAGCATTACACGGCATAGGCACCGACCGGGTGCTTGCCACTATCGTCAACTATCTTCCCTCACCCGATGAGCGCGCCGACTTTACCGGGGCGAATGCCAAGGATAAAGAAGAGGCCTCGTGGCCGATCGACCCAGAGGGTCCGTTTGCAGCGTTGGTCTTCAAGACGGTGGCCGACCCCTATGCCGGCCGCATCTCATTAATGAAGGTGTTCTCGGGTTCAGCCAGCATCGATGCGCCAATGCTCAATCCACGCAGCAACACCACTGAAAAGCTGGCGAACTTGTCACTGGTGCAAGGTAAGCAATATGAACCCACCCAGGGTGTCGTTGCCGGGCAGTTGTGCGCAGTCGCCAAGCTCAGAGATATCCACACCAGCGATACGCTTTGCGATAAATCACAGCCAATAATCATCGACCCTGTTGAATTTCCTAAGGCGGCAATCTCGTTCGCAGTGGAACCTCAAACCCAGGCGGATGAAGAAAAGATTAGTGAGGCACTCGCACGCCTCTGTGAGGAAGACGCGACGATCGCCGTCAACCGCGACCCGCAGACTCACGAGTTGCTCGTTTCCGGGCTCGGCCAACTCCACGTAGAGGTCACCGTGGCAAAGCTTGAGAAACGTTTCGGCGTGAAAACGAGATTGAAACCACCTACTGTTCCCTATCGCGAGACAATTCGTGGTACAGCACGAGCAGAGGGTCGGCACAAGAAGCAGAGCGGCGGCCGCGGCCAATTCGGTGTCTGTGTGATTGAGCTGTCACCGAATGACGCTGGCGAAGGCTTTGAGTTCGAGGACAAGATCTTCGGCGGTTCGATACCGCAGCAGTTCAGGCCCGCCGTTCAGAAGGGTGTCCAGGAGTCAGCTGCACGAGGGGTGCTCTGTGGCTTTCCTCTCGAAGATTTTAGGTGTGCCTTGCTCGACGGGAAGTTCCACGCCGTCGACTCTTCCGAGATCGCCTTCAAGATCGCCGGTTCGATGGCTTTCAAAGAAGCAGCTTTACTGGCTCAGCCGACGTTGATGGAGCCACTAATGGACATTGAAATCAGTATTCCCGATGACGCGATGGGCGATGTAATGGGCGACCTCAATAGCCGGCGCGGCCGTGTCCAGGGAATGGAGCCGGCCGGTGGTCACCAACAGATGATTAAGGCACAGATTCCGCTCGCTGAGGTGCTTACTTATGCTCCCGATTTGAACTCGCTCACCGGAGGCCGTGGCACGTACACAATGGAGTTCTCACACTATGACGAGGTACCGGCACACCTTTCACAAAAGATCATCGACGATATCAAAGCCAAGCGCGAGGCAGAAGCTAGGTAACATAGAGACCAGCGAATTAGGGTGAGTCAATTGCACCCTATCTTGGTAAGCGTCCGAGAGAAGCGCAACCCTAAGAAAATCCGCAGTTTTGCGCTCGTTAACGTGGGAAAGGGGCCCGGTCAATAAGGGGCGAGGAAATTCCCCGGCTCTGGTCCACATCTGCAACCATCATGATCGGCATCTTGATCGAGGTGTCGGTCGGCGCGAAACAAGCTTCATCGTTGCACGCCTGATAATCGAGCACGACCTGGAGCTCGCGGCCACCTATTGGAATGTCTTCGGCGATAACCAGGACAAGGCCGAGCACAAAGGTATCCTGGTACACGAGGTAGGGTTCGTCGTCGTAAGGAAACTTGACGCTTACAGGCTCCGGGTAAAACGCTTCGACTAGACTGACCCCCTCGACCCCCTTGACCGAGACCTCCACAGGTATCATCCAATCAAACGTCGGCGGATTCGCGTTGACGTGCATACCCGGCAACATCTCAACTTCGATCGCTAGGCGAACCGTTTGGTCCAGCGCAAACGGCTCGTGATCGGCAGCAATGCCCGTGATCTTGGCGCGGTCGACACCATACAGCAATTGCCCCGGGGCGACTTCATGGGCAGAGGCAAGGGTCGAGAAGACTGACGTTGTAGCCAGTAGTATGAGCCCTGCCATTCTTATGCGTCTTATCATTATTGTCCTAAGCTACAAGCGACAAGCGGTTGGTTTAGTCCCGGTGTGCAGCGCAACTGTACCAAAGCTCATCATACGATAACGAACATTTGTAAACCCAACGGTACGAAGTATTTCAGCAAATTCGTCGGGCGAATACCATTCTTGGATACTGCGGTATAGGTAGTGAAATGGCTCCACCGTGCCGGTGACAAAACGACCTACCCGCGGCATCAGTAAGCGAGTGTAAAAACTGTGCCCCCAGCGAATGGGGGCCATCCGTGGCCGACTGAATTCTAGAATTGCTGCGCGGCCACCCGGTTCAAGCACCCGAAAAGCCTCTGCGAGTACGTCCTCAAGTATCGGCTTGACGTTGCGCATAGCAAATGCTGACGTGACACCTTGGAACCGCTCGTCACAGTATGGCAAACACTCAGCGCACGCTACGTGGAACCAAGTGCCGTCACCGGGACGGACCTTAGCGTGGGCGCGGCGAATCATCTCGACGGCAAAGTCACAGCCAACTATTCCGCGAGCTGATTGCGTAGTAGCGAACGCCAAGTCCCCTGTTCCAGTGGCGATATCGAGTACCAGATCACTCTCTGTCAGCTTTAGTGAACGAACTGTGGCACGGCGCCATCCATAGTCGAGCCCGAGTGATGAAAAATGATTGAAACTATCGTAGCGCGGTGCTAGGGCATTGAACATCAGGCGCACAGCACTGTTAAACGAACCACCGCTATTGCCAACCTGATCGGGAGCTACCGTCTGGGGTACTTTTTGACCAACAGAATCACCCATGACAAAATCCGCGAGTTGCACAACCCATTGAGAAGGAGGAGCATTAAATGTCCGATTTTACATGGGCTGCAAAGGCTAACGACATTCCTCCAGGGGAAGGTCGAGTATGCGAGGTGAATGGAGTGGCCATCGCGCTGTTCAACGTCGATGGTACTTTTCACGCGCTTGACAACACTTGCATTCACCGTGGTGGCCCACTCGGTGACGGCTTTTGCACCGACGGCACCGTCACCTGCCCATGGCACGGCTGGAAATACAGCATGGCCACTGGCGAATGTGAAAGCATGCCTGGACAAAGCGTCGACACCTACGAAGTTCGCGTCGATGGCGAGGACATCCACGTAAAGCTCTAGTTGAACGCTGACGAACTCTGAACTTATGTTGAGAAGGAGTGTCCGCAACCACAGGTACCAGTGGCGTTCGGATTGCTCACCTTAAAGCCACTACCCGCAAAGTCCTCGTAATAGTCAATGGTGCAGCTCTGGAGGAACGGCAAACTGAACGGATCAACCAAAACCTCGATGCTCTCCTCACCATGGCCTTGCGGCAGAACATAGTCACCTTCCTTCCGCTCATCGAACTTAAAACCGTACTCGAAGCCCGAGCACCCACCCCCCTGGACATAGAGGCGAAGCTGTTTACCCTCGGCCTCGGGGTTGGTCTGTGAAAAACTGATGACCTTCCCTACTGCAGCCGGCGTGAAAATAATGAGCTGGTTGGGCGAAAGCTGCGGCGCAGGCGCCCTTTCCGATGTCTGCGCCTCAGTGCTAGAACTCATGGATTGACTCCTTCGAAAACTAATCAGGGCTTGCTCCGACCCGTACTTAAAAGAGTACTGCATCGTGCCCTGAGGTCGCTAGCCGTCTTATTGGTGACACACAGCTAAAAGTGGCTCCCTGCGGTCGTTTAGCTGCAGATCGAGGGTTTACAGACAGCGTGTTACGCTCGCCTCATGATTATCGGTGGTACAGCCTGGTTGGTTCTAGAAGACGGTACCGCCTACCCTGGACGGAGTTTTGGGTGTGCCGATCAAGCTGCGGGTGAAGTTGTTTTTCACACCGGGATGACAGGCTATCAGGAAATCCTCACCGACCCCTCTTACAAGGGTCAAATCGTCACAATGACGACACCACAGATCGGCAACTACGGGGTAAACGCGGCCGACGCAGAAAGCAACGCAATCCATGTTGAAGGCTTCATCGTGCGTGAACTCACCACGCAACCGAGCAACTGGCGGGCCGAGACTTCCCTCAGTGACTACCTGGCTGAAGCAGGCGTGCCAGGGATCGAGGGCATCGACACACGTGATTTGACCACCAGGCTTCGCCAGGAAGGCGTTAAGCGTGGCGTTATCGTACAAGGTGAAGCAGATCTAGTCGCCGCCGTCAAACTGGCACAGCAGATTTCTTCTATGGAAGGTCAAGACTTGGTGCCGTCGGTAACGTGCGATGGCCCTTACGAATGGAACGGAACGCCTGGCGTGGCGGAGACCTCCGTTACATTTCGTCCACAGCCTGCAGTCGCACCTAACGAAGACACCCTTTCGGTCGTCGTCTACGACTTCGGTGTTAAGTGGAACATCCTACGATCGCTGCGTGCGCGCAGATGTGAGGTCACAGTTGTCCCGGCCACCACGCCGCCGGAAGAAGTGCTCGAGTACCAACCAGACGGCGTCTTGCTGTCAAACGGTCCGGGGGACCCAGCAACCGTCGATTATGGTGTCGAAGCCGCCAAGCATCTGTTCGGTAAACTCCCAATGCTTGGGATATGTTTGGGTCACCAAATCATTGGTCAGGCAGCCGGTGGTACAACGTTCAAGCTAAAGTTTGGCCACCATGGAGCCAACCATCCAGTCCGCGTCCTAGCCACCGGGGCAGTTGAGATTACCTCTCAAAACCACGGCTTTGCCGTCAATCCCAACAGCCTCGAGAAAAGCGGCTTTGTGGTCACGAGGATGAACCTCAATGACGGGACACTCGAAGGGATCCGACACAAGGACTGGCCGATCCTTGCCGTCCAATATCATCCCGAGGCAGCCCCTGGACCACATGACGCGGCACCTCTCTTCGATCGCTTCATCGATATGATGCGGGGCGCTCCACCCGAGATCGCTGCCGACGCATAAGAGCATACAGAGCAACTCGTCACGTTGCTCAACTGCACAGCGTGAATCTTGGCAGCTGGGATGTCAGCTCAACACGACGCCAAGATCTTCTGCCTCCGCCGCAACTGCGGCTGCAGCCAAGCCTGCAACATCGGAGAGTGCGGTGCCTACAGTCTTGAATAGGGTAATTTCGTCTTCATTGGTGCGTGGTGGAACTTTGCCGAGGACCAGCCCTTGAAGATCGCCAGTGATGCCATCAGCGCCTTGTGGAATCAGGCCTTCCGACGCAGCTAAGATAAATTCACCAGCTTCTTCCATGGCATTGTCAATGTCGTCAACGTAGCGGGTAGACGCGGCGACTACTGTGCCGGGAATCTCACGACCAGTGGGCGAGAAGTTTCCGACTGCATTTATGTGTGTGCCGGACTGCACCGCTCCTGCCGAGATAGTCGGGTCGGTCGCCGATGTAGCAGTAATTAATATGTCTGATCGTGAAGCTAGTTCGTCGTTGTCATTGACAACCTCGGCATCAAACGGAATCCGCTCCGCAAAGGTGGCAGCAACCATGGGACGAATATCGTTAACGAGTACCCGATCGATCCGCCGTACGGCGGCAACCCCTTCGACCAGGTCGGCAGCAATTCCACCGGTGCCGATGACACCAAGCACATTGCATGACGATCGCGCAAGTAAACGGGTTGCTAAACCGACCACAGCCCCAGTTCGAATCGTGGTTAATGTCGAGGCATCCACGATCAGCCTCGGCGAACCGGTTGCGACATCGAGCATAACCGCTACTCCCTGAACAGTGGCACGATCCTCGAGCGGATTGTCGGGTACGTTAGAGACGATCTTAGCCACTGCGGCTTGGCGCTCTCTCCATACGCCCGGCATGACGACAAAGACAAAGTCTTCCTTGCCAGAACGCACGACCGATTGCATGGTACGGACGGGAGCCTCGGCATCCCCTCTCCCAGCCGCATGCATCACCGCCTCAATGGCATCGATGGCAGCATTCATTGGCAACGCGCACCGCAAGGCGTGAGCATCTAGATAACGTAGAGGTTTCACTAGCACTAGCGATTGTTGGTACTTCCGAGAGCGACAAGGCGAGCTCGTACCATCGGGGCTAAAAAAAGTCCATCGTTGGTTAAATAGCGGGCACCGGGCTGACCCAAGGAGCGCTCAAAAGCAGCCCGGGCACCATCGAGGTCGCCAATCTCACTAAGTGCTAGACCAAGCCAGTACTGTGCCAGCCCATACCCAACGCCGGAGACCTCGGGCGCTCGAAGATTGGTTAGCTTGCGGACCGCGGCCTCCCAATCGCTCACGTGCAAAAACACCGCCACCTGATTAAGTTCCACCAACCAAGACGGGACCGCAACGTCGCGCCGTCCCGCAGCCGCAGCGCTCATCGCCCAAACCACTGAGTAGAAACGATCCGCCTCCAACGGATTTACCACGGTAGGTGTAGCCCCCATTCTCAACTCGACCGTGCGTTCGCCAGTCGGCCCGACCATGCCAAGCGCAACCATAGAGCTTGGTGGAAAAGTAGCAAACCAATTGGCTGCCCCTTCAACAGTTGCAACTTTGTTACCGGCAACGGTAATAAGTTGGTCACCAGCCCTCACTCCAGCCGCTGCAGCAGGTCCATTTGGTACAACTGTCGCAACTACCGGAGACATCGCGATCCCACTGGCAATAAGATCCATTCCAGTCCACGACCGTTGGAACGTCATAGTTTCCGACAAGCTAGTGGCCAACGCCTCAAACATGTCCCTATCGGCCAGCGAGATTTGCACCCGCTCAGCAACCGCGGGGCCCGGGGCCGAAGGCCATATCCAGAGGTCAGCGCCAGCCGCCAGTTCGTCATCGTCCAGCACGCCGAGAACAAATATCGACCCGGGAAGCTCGCGGCTGACTGTTGTTTGAAGCCGCTGCCAATCGAGCGAGCTTGGACTGTTTGTCCCTCCTTCCACCGCTGCCCGCAGCCGATCCCCTGTAGCGCCCGTCCGTTGAAGAATCCCCTCTGCGTCATCGGTGCGGTCGAGGAAGGCCCAATAATCCGACTCCGTGAACGCACCGCGCAGCGTGTTCTCGAGCGTCTCGGCCCCTAGCCGGTCAGAACCAACAACTCCAAGGAAGGTCAAACCTGGGCGAAGGCGGACGGTGAGGGCTATGCTGCGCCGATCGGCCACCGTCACCATTTCTTCGAACACGCCCGCATCAGCCTGGCTCACGGTGATGCGATATTCCCCGGGTTCCAATGACAGCCGATAGGAACTTGAATTCAGCGTTCCTTGATTACCTGAACTCAAAGGAGCTTCAGGCTGAGTTCGGCGCCCATCGACCCAAACCTCGGAATCAGGCGTTAGGCCCCGAAGTAACACGAGTCCAAGATTGGCCGTCATGATGATGCTCCCAACCTGATAATCGGCCAGATCGGGGATAGTCAGTGGCGCACTGAAAGTCCGGTACCCATCGAGGATAACTTCCACCTCGTGTCGGCCTGGCATGAGGCCCTCGACTTCCATAACCGAGGAAAACTCTCCACGCGGATACCTCGCAGCGTCGCCCGTTGGTACCCAATCGCGCGGCGGCATCCCAAAGGTTTCGCCTACGACCTTGCCATCGATCAGGACGGTCGCACCAACAGGACGAGTCATTAGCCTGACCACCGCTGAGATCCTCTCAAGTGCAATCTCGGCCTCGATGGCCCGGTCTGCTCGAATCTCTACCTCCTGCACCTGGCGAGTGAAACCTGGAAGTGACGCCTCTATGAGGTGGGTACCAGCAAGTAGGTCGTAGCTGGTAATGCCCTCTGGTAGCTGCTCTCCATCAACAAAGATACGTGCACTTAATGGTGTTGCTGAAAACGTCAGTGTTCCCACCAGCCGAGCCTCAGCACGCTGGAAGCGATTTGCGCCAGCGTCTGAAAGGCGAAATCCTTCAATCGAGACACGCGGATACAAAGTCAGCAATTGCTCAAGATCGGCTTCAGCAACGTCGCGTTCCCCGGCAAAAATCAGGGCGTCGGCCCGATAGGCGAGGCTCCGAACCAACAGTGCCTGGCCCTCATCATCTATGTCACCGCTCGTCGCACTGGATAGCAACGCCTCAATGACAACCGTAAGCGGTTGGATGGCCTGGTCGGGCTCGGCCGTCCGGTAAAGCATCTCGGCCTGAGCAAAGGTTGAGCGCATCCGCTCATTCACCTGTTGGGCTTCCGCAGGAACCACTGCCAAAAAAACAAACAACAAGACAAGCGCGTAGGAATTGGTGGCTGCACTGAGACCCATCCTGAACACATCTGCGCAGGCGCCCTTAACCAAGTTCCTCATTCAACCACCACCACGGTTCTGAGACCTCGATCAGCGATCAAGATACGGCCCGTACTGTCAACTGTCAGGTCGCGCGGGTCACCAAGCTCTATTCCGCCCGGCAGGACCGGGCCGAGGGTCCACAAGAAGCCGCCATCCTGATCAAACACGTCAATCCTTTTAAGGCCACGATCGAGCACATAGACATAGCCAAGCGAATCAACTGCCAAAGCATATGGTTCGCGCCAATCGTGATACGAGAACCCCGCCGACAGAACACCGCCAGCGTCGAAAATCAAGACTTCACGACTTCGTTTTTCAATGACGAATAGGCGACCACGCGGACCGCGATCCAGATCAACCGGTTCACTGTTGACACCCGTATCGAGAATGTGATCGAACGTGCCATTCCGCCCAAAGCGCATCACGCCCCGGTATTCGCTGTCGACTAAGTACCAGCCACCGTCCGGCATGCCCACACCGGCCCGGATGTCATCGAGCGGTCGCTCTCGAGAACCTTCAGGATAGACAAATTGGAACGACTTGGTCCTTAATGGAGCGCTCACCATCGATCCTGCCGCCACAAAGCCGTTCGCGGATGTCCCCCACCATGGTCGTTGTGGGTCAGCAACACGGAAAGAAGCAGCGGTGTCAAAAGAATCAAAGAAGATAGCTAAATCATTCCCTTCATCAGTCACCAGCACGCCATTAATGCCAGCAGCGATCCCTATCGGACGATCGAACGCGAAATCAACCGAGTAACGACCAGCTTGCTGCCAAGGTCGCTCACCTGCCTCGGCACGCAACCAGAGACGGTGCAAGAGTGTGAGCCGGTCCTCGGCGTCGCGGTAGGCAATAATGTCGGATTCTGGGCCGGCTCTTGCTGAAACATCGACAATAGTTTGCAGCAAGCGTGCAGCAGCCTGCCATTCGCGGTTCCATAGCAGAGTCGTAGCTAGACCTAGCCGCGCTCTTGTCGTCCAAACCGAGGGTGTCTCACCGTCGATCACCTCAACGAAGCGGGCTACACCGGCATCGACGCGGCCAAGGTCAATCTCGATCTGCCCGGCGCGTACTTTGGCTGCGGCACGCCAGGAAAATAACGGGTATCGAGCTCTCGGAAAGTTATCGGCGATAGCAGTGAAAAGTTGGAGTGCTTCTTCAGTGTCTCCACTAGCAAGCATAGCCTCAGCGGCGTTGTAATGCTCTTCACCATCTTGGCTGGACGGCTCAACCGCCCCACCGTCGGCGGCCGGACCCACAATGAGTCCCGCGACTGCCAGGAAACAGACAATCAAAAAACGTATCGCTGTGGATGAATGGCTCAAGTAGTTACTCTCGGCTACGATTTTGATCGAGTAACAATAAAGGTTACACGCTACTCACCTAAAGACACTTAATAACGGGATTTACAGCTCTGCAATCTAGCCCCCCGGGCGTCCGCACGAATGTAGCTTGAATGCTATGCTACCCGTCTCTCGCGTCACCGGTTAGACAAGGACTGTCTGCTTAAACTCCTTGCCGAAATGCTGTGAAACTCGGAGATGGCGGCCAACGACGCCCCAACAAACGCCACCAAGGTCGAGTGAAGCCAGCCAAAGAAACCCTCGAGGGCAACCCAGCGAATCCATGGAACTCGAATCTCTAGAGCTACGCGACCACCGTTACCGCGCCCAGAAAGCGCTTAACCTTCTGAAGGATGACAATCAAGTAAAGGAACGCAATGCGCTTGAAGCGGAGATCGCTCATTACCAGGAGATCTGCTTACATCAGCACGCCGAAGAGGTAGACGGCGAATGGCGCTGTAAGGATTGCGACCTGCAGAAAACGACTGTAGATCCGGAGCCCGAGTTCGAAGAGGAAACACCGTCAGCTGCCGAGATTGAAGCCCCAGCAGCGGAGGAGGCCACCGAAGCTTCCGCGACTAATGCTAAGTCGGATGCCAAGGAACCGGAACCTGTCTTTGACCCCAAATCGTGCAAAGCGTTCGCAATAGGGCTGACGGCTTTCTGGGAAGCAGTCTTGAGCGGTGAGTTCGAGGAAACAGACTTTCAGTACTACCTAGAGCCAGGAGCCGTTTTAGATGGACCACTTGTTTGCACCCGGGCGCCAGAGAATGAGCCTGAGAATGCAGGGCTTCTTATGACCCGTGCAGGGTGGCAAGCCAAAAAGGTCTGCCTTGACGACGGAGTCAACCCGGAGATATACGAACTCTCGTTCCCCAAAGAGTTCGGCTACATCAAAACGCTGTCGCACTACCAACCCGAGACTCGTAGGAGCGCCAAGTACCCTTGGTCGAAGAAATACTAGGAACGCTCCGTGATCTGCGGGTAAGCCACCCTCTTTGACTTCCCCACGTTATGTTGTCTGTACCTACCACGTGCGAACCACCTCAGCCTGTTCACACTAATTGCCTGAGCTATTTTGCCAACCTTCTGTGCGCATAGACGTGGCCATCTAAAAGTTGACTTTTTTGTCAGGTTTTCTTAAACTGCCTTCTTATCATCATCAGCAGAGTTCGCAGTGAGTTCTGTGATCGAGTCAAGCAACGCCTCCAAGGTCTTCTCTGAGGTGTTTCATGAAAGTCACTTCAATGGAAGAGTACGGGCTGCGCTGCATGTTACAGCTAGCGCTCCCACAAACTGACGAGCCAATTCCCGTTTCGCTCGTCGCGAAGAACGAAGGTCTCTCACCCGAGTACACAGGTAAGCTGCTCAACCTGTTGAGACAGGCCGAACTGGTTGATAGCGTGCGCGGCCGGAACGGTGGTTTCGTGCTGGCAAGGGCCCCCGAAAACATCAGCCTGGCAGATATTCTGCGGGTGTTCTCCCTTGATCTTTTCGATGTCGAGTACTGCAACCGTTTTACTGGTACCGAGGATATCTGTGTGCACACTACATCGTGCACCTTGCGACCAGTGTGGTGGATGGTCTCGGGAATGGTCTCCAAGACATTGGAATCCATAAGTCTGTTGGACCTCATGTGCAAAGAATCCGAGATCCAAAGGGAACTCAATGTTCAACTGAGTATTAAGGGTCCGGTGACCGAAAGACTCTTTCAAATCAACAAAGACCAAATCAACGAAAACTTATAATTGGAGTAGCGGAACGAGATGAGCGATAACGGCCACCCTCTATTCGAAGTTGAGAACTTAAAGGTTGCCATTGACGGCAATGAGATCCTTCGGGGAGTCGACCTCACTATTAACGAGGGTGAGATCCACGCCATCATGGGACGTAACGGCTCCGGCAAGAGCACCATGGCGAACGTGGTCATGGGGCACCCCGCCTACGAGGTGCTCGAGGGCTCGGTGAAGTACAAAGGTAAGGACGTGCTCGAACTGGACACCGACGAGCGTGCCCGCCTCGGCATGTTCCTCGCCTTCCAGTACCCCATGTCGATCCCCGGCGTCACCGTCGCCAAGTTCCTGCACTCGGCGCTGAAGGCGCGTGCGGAGGGCGGCGATGTGCCGGTTCGAGAGTTCCGCGTCAACCTCAACAAGGCCATGGACCTGCTGGGCGTCGACTCGTCGTTCGCTTCCCGCTACGTCAACGACGGCTTCTCGGGAGGCGAAAAGAAGCGCCTCGAGATCCTGCAGATGTTCGTGCTCGAGCCCACCTTGTGCATCCTCGACGAAACCGACTCCGGCCTCGACATCGACGCCCTCAAGACAGTCGCCGAGGGCGTCAACGCGCTGCGCTCCGAGCAGCGCGCGATGCTGCTGATCACCCATTACCAACGCGTGCTCAACTACGTGGAGCCCGATGTCGTACACGTCATGATGGACGGCAAGATCGTCCGCACCGGCGGTATCGAGCTCGCGGAGGCCCTCGAAGAAAAGGGCTACGAGTGGATCGAGCAGGAACTATTTCACGACACCGACGACGCCACCAGCGCCGAAGCGGCGCAGGCATAGGAGAACCGATGGCACCCGAGACCGAAGTGAACCGCGACGAGTTCGGCATCAGCGGCGAATACCAGTACGGCTTCTCTGATACCGAAAAGCCTATCTTCAAGGCAGAGAAAGGGATCAACCACGAGATTGTCGAGCAGATCTCTGAGATCAAGAACGAGCCTGATTGGATGCGGGTGTTCCGCCACGATGCGCTCGATATCTTCTTTTCGAAGCCGCGGCCCAAGTGGGGCGACGTCGACCTGCTCAACTCGATCGATTTCGACAACATCTACTACTACCTCAAGCCGGTTGAAGAGCAGGGCAAGACCTGGGACGACGTGCCGGAGGACATCAAGAACACCTTCGACCGCCTCGGCATCCCCGAGGCCGAGCGTAAGTTCCTCGCCGGTGTTTCGGCGCAGTATGACTCGGAGGTCGTCTACCACTCCATGCAGGAACAGCTCGAGAAGCAGGGCGTGATCTTTCTCTCCATGGATGACGGCCTGCGTGAGTACGAGGACTTGGTCAAGGAGTACTGGGCAACGGCGATTCCGCCGGCCGACAACAAGTTCGCGGCTCTCAACTCGGCGGTGTGGTCGGGCGGCTCGTTCGTCTACATCCCCAAGGGCGTCGAGGTGGACATTCCGCTGCAGGCTTACTTCCGCATCAACGCCGAGAACATGGGGCAGTTCGAGCGCACCCTGATCATCGCCGACGAGGGCTCCCGTGTGCACTACATCGAGGGCTGCACGGCGCCGACCTACGCGGCCGATTCGCTGCACTCGGCGGTGGTCGAGCTCTTCGCCCTGCCGGGCTCGCACCTGCGCTATACGACGATCCAGAACTGGTCAAAGAACGTCTTCAACCTGGTGACGAAGCGTGCCGTCGCGCACGAGAACGCGACGGTCGAGTGGGTCGACGGCAACCTCGGCTCCAAGCTGACGATGAAGTTCCCCTGCGTGTACCTGGTCGGCGAAAAGGCGCACGCGGAGATCCTGTCGATCGCCTTCGCCGGCGACGGCCAGCACCAGGACGCCGGCGCCAAGATCTACCACGCGGCGCCGGACACGACCTCGCGCATCACCTCGAAGTCGATCTCGAAGGACGGCGGTCGCGCCAGTTACCGTGGCATGGTGAAGGTCTACCCCGACGCTGTCGGGTCCAAGGTACACGTCGAGTGCGACGCCCTTCTGATGGGCGAGAACTCGCGCTCCGACACCTACCCGACGATGGAAATCGCCGAGGAACAGGTACAGGTCGAGCATGAGGCCCGCGTATCCAAGGTCGGCGACGAGCAGCTCTTCTACTTGATGAGCCGCGGCCTGACCGAGGAGGAAGCCCTCGTGATGGTAGTCAACGGCTTCGTCGAGCCATTCGTCAAGGAGCTTCCGATGGAGTACGCGGTTGAGTTCAACCGGCTGATCCAACTCGAGATGGAAGGCTCCGTCGGTTAGCCACAACAAGCTACTGATATCTCAGGAAACCTGGTACCGATCCTGACGAACTGGTGCCACTCACTCTCGAAACCGCAAGTCTCCTGAGGACGGAAAACGACACGACCCGGTGGGACTAGAAAAATGAGTACATTGATGACTGGAGCTGAAGCAGTCCGCACAATCACACAGGCAGGTAACGAGCCCGATTGGTTGGGACACTGGAGACTACAGGCCTGGGAGAGCTATGAAGGTACCCCGCTGCCTGACCGCGTTGCCCACTTGTGGCGCTACAGCGAACCCCAAAAGTTCCTGATCGACAAGGTAGAACCGCTACTGCCAGACGGCACCAAAGGGCGAGCGATCGACCAGGCCGCGGCGATGGCGCTGTCCGACAAGTTCTCTTCCGAGGCGACCCGAAACCTCGCCGGGCTGCTGATCCAGCAAGACGCGCAGGCCCCGGCGTTCGCCCTCGAGGACGAGTGGCGCGACGCCGGCGTGATCCTTTGCGATCTTGCGGCCGCCGTGCAGCAGCACCCGGAGATTGTCGAGAAGCACCTCGGCAAGCAGGTGCCGATCGAAGAGAGTAAGTTCGCGGCGCTCAACGCAGCGTTGTTTTCCGGCGGCGTCTTTCTGTACGTGCCGGCCGGCGTCGAGATCGGCACCCCGGTGCACGCCTTGTACCAGAGCGGCCAGGACCTCGAGGCAGTCTTCCCGCGCACCCTTGTCGTGCTCGAAGAGGGCGCTTCGGCGATCATGATCGATGAGTACGGCACCGCCCCCGACGCCTCCACCAACGGCGCCTCGCCGCGTGTCATCGCCCACGCCGTCACCGAGGCGAGTGTCGGTAAGAACGCACAGCTGCAGTATGTCAACGTGCAGAACTGGGGCACTCGAACGCGCTCGCACTACACCCAGAAGATTCACCTCCGCCGCGACGCGAAGGCGGTGAGCGTCGGGGTCGGGCTTGGCGGCCTATATAACAAGACCGACGTCCGCACCGAGCTGCGCGGCGACAACGCCTACTCCGAGATGATCGGCGTTCTGTTCGGGGATGCTTCGCAGCACTTCGACAACCACACCGAGCACATCCACGTGCACGGCCACACTTATTCGGACCTCGACTTCAAGGTGGTCCTCGAGAACTCGGCACGGTCGGCCTACACCGGTCTCATCCGTATCGATGTCGACGCCGCCGACAGCGAGGCTTACCAGGAAAATCGCAACCTACTGCTCGACAAGGAATGTCGCGCCGAGTCGATCCCAGAGCTGGAGATCCTCAACGAGAATGTGCGCTGCACCCACGGCGCCACCGTCGGACCGATCGACGAGGAGCAGGTGTTCTACTTGTTGACCCGCGGATTGTCGCTCCGGGCCGCCGAACGCATCATCGTCGAGGGCTTCTTCGCCACGGTGCTCGACCGCATCGACGACAAGGCGATGCACGCCCGGTTGTGGGACTACGTCCACGGCAAGCTGCGAACGAGATAAACAGATGAGCCAGACGACAACAGAAACCAGGAAGTGGATCGACGTCGCGGGCGCCGACGGGATCGCCGACGGTGAGGTCAAGACGTTCCAGGTCGAGGCGTACCGCGTTGCGGTGGCGCGCGCCAACGGCCAACTGTACGCCGTTCAGGACCTATGCTCGCACGACGACGGCCCGCTCGGCGACGGCGACCTCGAGGGGTACGGCATCATGTGCCCGCGCCACGGCGCCAAGTTCGACATCCGCACCGGCGCGGTTCTCGCGATGCCAGCGGCCGCACCGATCGAGACCTTCCCGGTCATGGAGAAGGACGGTCGCATCTACGTAGCCCTCAAGGACCGCGGTGGCGACGACGTCGTTGCCGACGATAGTTGGTAGAGGCCGCGGCGATGAACCCTGTCGATACCCAAACGAAAACTGCACCGCTTGACGTCGAGCAGATACGACAGGATTTCCCCATTCTGCGGCGCAAGGTCCACGGTAAACGCCTCGTCTACCTCGACAACGCCGCCACCAGCCAGAAGCCACAGTCGGTCATCGATGCGATCAGCCACTACTACAGCCACAGCAATGCCAACGTTCACCGCGGCGTCCACTGCCTCGCGGAAGAAGCGACCGAAGCATACGAAACAGTCCGCCGCAAAGTCTGCCAATTTATCAATGGTGACGATCCGAACAGTATTGTTTTTACCCGGAACACGACAGAATCGGTCAATCTGGTAGCACATGCCTGGGGACGCAAGTTTCTGGGGAAAGGTGACGAAGTCGTCCTAACGGTGACGGAGCATCACAGCAATTTAGTGCCATGGCAACTGCTCGCCGAAGACACAGGGTGCAAGCTACGCTTCATCGATATCGATGACGAAGGCCGCTTACGTACCGATCACCTCGACGAGTACATCACTGAAAAAACGAAGCTCGTCTGTATGGGGCACGTGTCCAACGCCTTAGGGACGATCCATTCGGTCCGCACAATCGCCTGCGCAGCTCGCGCTGTAGGTGCGCTAGTTTTCGTAGACGGCGCCCAAGGCGCACCTCACGGACCGGTTAACGTCGAGACCCTTGACTGCGACTTCTACGCCTATTCACCCCACAAAGCACTCGGGCCGCTCGGTATCGGTGTGTTGTGGGCCCGTCGCGACCTTCTCGAAGAGATGAATCCATTTCTCGGTGGTGGAGAAATGATCCGGAACGTTAGCCTGGAACGAAGCACCTGGGCCGGTGTGCCGTACAAGTTCGAGGCGGGTACTCCCAGCGTCGCCGACGCAGTAGGACTCGGCGCCTCCATCGACTATTTGATGGAGCTAGGAATGGAGAATGTCCGGACGCACGAGAAGCAAATCGTCTCGTACGCAATGGAGCGGCTCGCCGAACTGCCGTTCATTCGGTTCTTTGGCCCGCGTGATCCTGCCGATCGTTGTGGTCTGGTGTCATTCATTGACGCCGATATCCACCCCCATGACCTCGGAACGGTCGTCGATCAGCACGGCGTTGCGATCCGTGCAGGGCACCACTGCGCGAAACCACTCATGCATCGGCTCGGCGTCGTCGCCACAGCGCGCGCTTCTTTTTATATCTATAACGACCGATCGGATGTCAACAAACTGATTGATTCGCTCCTCGAAGCCCGTAAGGTTTTCGGGCTATGAGCACTTCCGGCCTGGACGAACTTTACCGCGAAGTCATTCTTGACCACTATCGCAGCCCTCACGGAGCGGCGCCCATAGATGACCCCAACGTCGAGGTAGAAGGTCACAACCCTTTGTGTGGCGACGAGCTGATAATGCATCTAGATATCGTTGACGGCCAAATCCGCAGTATGCACATTGAGCCACGCGGCTGCTCAATTTCAGTTGCTTCTGCCTCGATGCTGGCGCAACAGCTTGAGGGTGCGTCATTAGAAGACGCCCTAGAACTAAAAAAAACGTTTCAGGCAATTATGCAGGGTGCTGAATGGCCCGAGGGATCCGACCCTGGGGACCTCGAAGCACTCGACGGCGTTAAAAACTTCCCAGTACGGATAAAATGCGCCCTGCTGGCATGGATGACTCTGGAGCAGGCTCTAGCCGAGTATGATCACGACCTTGTTGGCGAGGTTGTGATAGATCGCGACATCGAAGTCGTAACCAGGAAATCTTGACGGAGATACCAATGGCTCTACCGAGCAAAGAAGAAGTAATCGAGGCCATACGACCAGTCACTGATCCCGAGATCAACATCTCGATCGTTGACCTAGGCTTAGTGTACGACGTCGAAATTAACGACCCTGAAAAACAGGTTGACGTCAAGATGACCCTTACCTCACCCGCCTGCCCTGTAGGCCCACAGATTATGGCTGCTGTGCACGGACGTGTTCTTGATCTCGATGAAGTCGATAACGTCGACATTCAGTTAATCTGGAGCCCTCCCTGGGACCCCCGCACAATGGCAACGGAAGACGCAAAAATGACTCTAGGGATCTGGGAGTAGCGTCGTCTGTGATAGCCTGATTCTGTGAGGATTTTACGCGCCAGAGTAGTTATCAAAGTGTTCGTGGGGGTAATTCTCGTCCTGTCATCGCTTGCCTACGCCGATCCGGCACAAAACCAGGCTGTAGTCACCAACGTTCAGCCACCCGAACCCTCGGTCCAAGATGTCTATGTCGTCATGCGGGATATGGACCTTGCCTACCAAAACGTCGAAATCCGGACGATCGTCCCGACTGAAAACGGGGCCAGCGCCTTGGTTGATTTGATTGGCGGTACCCTGGTCGACGTAGAATTGGCAGCGGCCGCCGTCGGCTGGACTTTGCGCGACATCTATTACGTCGCAGGCAACGCTGACGAGTTCCAATCTTGGAGCGGTCCCTGGCGTTCCCGCGTAGCCGATGCCAAGCGCTTTCTAGCCGCTGCGATTGGGGAAGAAGGCCCGCAGCGTCGGCCCGAGGAACTCGCTCCACTAATTTGGTTTGAGGACATTGGTGCCGATGACCGGTTGTGGGGGTTAAACCCAACGACGTACCGGATCATGCAGACCCTCAAGATGTTGCCCAACCTCACTGGACCGATGGGCGGTACCGGCCGCAACCGGTAAGCTTGGTTCAAGCTGCACTGCGCGTACCCTGAACCGATGCCGAGCGTCGTCTTGTCAATGTACTTGTCCCCAGTGTTCGTTTTTGGATTGTTCCTGCTGCAAGTAGCACCAATCTTTGCGCAGGAACAACTTCTCAGTATGCCGTGCCGCGAGGTGCGCACTCTCGACGCAATGGAATACTGGTTTTGGGATGCCTTTTCCGGCCTCTCGGAGGTTCAAGATCTCGGGCAGGAACGCCTAGGACGCTTCGTTATCGATCCCGGTATCTGTTTTCGTATCGCGCTGATCAATATTGACAACTCGCAACAGAAAAACGCCGGGATCAGGCAGGCAGTGAGCGAGCTAATCATGTGGACAGCAGACGATAGTCCGGACAAAGAGGCCGCTGAGCGAGCCATACGCCGGCTCGAACAAATCACTGGAGAAGGCTTCGATACCTACACTGAATGGGCTGCATGGTGGGAACCACGTAATAACTACGTGCTTTGGTCAGATGAAGAAGCTCGCCTCATTGTGATAATTAGCGCTATGGAAGCTGGTGAGCCGATCCACCATGAGGCAATGGTACTAACAGCCGAGGAGTATTGGTTCTACGCTGGCCGGGGCTGGATATTGGAAAGTGAACCCGTCGGGCGTTACGTTCTCGGGACGGTCCTGATCCCGCCACACGATTTCAATTTCAGGATCCTGGAGGCCGACCTGGTCAATCGTGATGCTAAGGAACGGGGCTACCTTCGGGCCTTGGAAAACATGATTGTCGGCGGTTTACTGTCGCCTGAGCTGCTTGGCGATAGCCTGGAGTCGATCATTGCACAGATCGCTACCCTAACCAAAGAGAGTTACGTGGACCGGCACAGTTGGGTGGCCTGGTGGAATGCAAATGGGGACCGTCTCATACTTTCGGCATCAGGCAACAGACTCATCATACGACAGTGAAGCACTGGCAGGAGACTAAGAGGATCTTGGATAGGCTCGCCGAACTCACGGCGGCTGGCCAAGGAGCCGCTATCGCCTGTGTCGTTAGAATTTCTGGTTCGGCATACCGGCGACCGGGTGCTCGCTTCCTGATCGCCGCCGACGGCTCGACACTGGGAGGTATCAGTGGCGGCTGCCTCGAAGAAGACGTTCGCCAGACTGGTCTTGGCGTCATCGAAACCGGTGAATGTCGGATGCTGCATTACGAAACAGGTAACGATGACGAGGCGATTTGGGGCCTAGGTCTAGGCTGTGACGGCACAGTCGACATCTTTGTTGTTTCAGCGGCTCGTCTGGGCTACCCGAAGGTTCTCAACCAACTACGGAAAATGCTTGACGGTAACTCGCCCTTCGCCGTGATCACAATTATCGGGAACACCAGCTCAGCGAATGGCGCTGAATTCGACAACCGCATCGTAGTCTTGAAGACTGGTCCTGATCAGCCAAAATGCACAGGGATCGACGAAGAATTCCTTGCTCTAGTACGGGTAGCAGCCAAGAATGGCGTTTCGCACACCATCGAGGCAAAGGGTATGTGCGCTTTCGTCGAGCTTTTCGAACCACCACCGTATCTGGTCATCTGTGGAGCTAGCGACGACGCTATTCCAATGGTTCGAAGCGCCGCAGATGCTGGATTCCGGGTGGTTGTCTTAGACCATCGGCCTGCGTATTTGGCATCCGAGCGGTTCCCGACTGCTTGGCAACTCATTGAGACGCTTCCTGGAGACGACGCAGAGATTCCTGCTACCGCTGACACCTTTGTCGTGCTCAAAACCCACAACCTGACTCGCGACAAGGAATGGGCTCGACGTTTTCTAGCCACCCCAGTTCCCTACCTCGGTCTTCTCGGTCCTCAAGCCCGGTGTGAAGAGATCGTTCAAGAGGCAACGGAACACGACCGAAAACGCATCTTCGGACCTGTCGGTCTCGATCTCGGTGCCGAGGGCCCCGAGCAAGTCGGTCTCTCTGTCGTTTCGGAGCTTCTAGCAGTACGTTCCGGACGTTCTCCAAACCATCTTAAAAATCGGGACGCACCGATCCATGACCCAGCGTGACGACACCCGAGTCGGTGGCCTTCTGCTCGCAGCCGGCTCCTCAACCCGCATGGGCAAGAACAAAATGCTTATGGAAATCCATGGGGAAACGGTGCTGCGCCGCGCCGCCAAAACCGCCGTCGCGGCCAGCTTAGATCCAGTAATAGTTGTCACTGGCCATGAGAGGAAGCAGGCCGAATTACAGCTCGACGGGCTCGACTGCTTAACGGCATTCAACGTTGACCACGAGACTGGCATCCAAAGTTCAGTGCAAGTTGGTGTTGACGCACTACCAGATGACGTCGGTGCCGTCTTGATCATGCTCGCTGACATGCCGTTCGTGACCACTAAAATGCTGTGCGATCTCGTCGCCTTATACCGCACCACGGACGCGCCACTGATAATTTCGCGATACGGCGGTGAGGTCCAAGCGCCGCCGATGCTGTATGACCGGAAGTTGTTTGGGGAACTCCGGGTGATGCGGCGGCGCTGTGGCCGCGAGGTGGTGCAGCGGCATCGCAATGAGGCCAAGGCTTTAGCATGGCCGATCGAAGCACTCGCCGACATCGATACACCGAACGACCTTGCAAGAGTTCGCTCCACGATTGATTTGCCCGTTGACTCGTTGGGAGAAGCGAACATGGCAGGAAGCACTAATGAAACCTGAGGTCCAACAGCTTCAGGCAACCATGCGCAAACTCGGTTATATAGCCGGGCCTTCGATCGCTACCGCTGTTTATCTTGCAGAGAAAATGGTCAAGCCTCTACTGATCGAAGGTGGGGCAGGTGTTGGTAAGACCGAGATAGCCAAGGTTCTCGCACAACAAATGGGGGCCGAGCTCATCCGACTGCAGTGTTACCAGGGGCTCGACGTGAACACTGCGCTTTACGAGTGGAACTACCAGAAACAGCTACTGCGGCTGCGCATAGCTTCCGCGCAACACGAGCAACCTGAGGGGCTCGAGGAGCTCATCTTTGGGCGTGAATACTTGCTTGAGCGCCCGCTGCTGAGCGCCATTACACAACCGGACAATGCACCGGTACTACTGATCGATGAGATCGACAGAGCCGACGAAGGATTCGAAGCCTTCCTGCTTGAATTGCTCTCCGATTTTCAGGTCACCATCCCAGAGCTGGGAACAATTTCAGCGGTGCATCGTCCGTTCGTCGTATTGACGTCGAATCGGACGCGTGAACTCGGTGACGCAATACGCCGACGCTGCCTCTATCTGTACATCGAGTATCCGAGCCTCGAGAAAGAAATCGAGATTGTGCGCATGAAGGTTCCGGAAACCGACGAGCGTCTTGCAACACAGATAGCTGCCTTCATGCACGAACTACGCAAACACCGGTTAATAAAAACGCCAGGCGTCTCGGAGACCCTCGACTGGGCCCGGGCGCTTGCGGTCTTGCACCGTGACCGACTTGACCCTCAGATCGTTGAAGAGACCTTAGGGTGTGTGCTTAAAGACCGTCACGATATTGACCAGCTCCGTGACGAGGCTTTA